>Ga0307432_1000725_pt1 | contig 23032 bp, 27 predicted proteins | sample SalMarWE160150MG_FD_202158 | JGI IMG/M metagenome (GOLD analysis project Ga0307432, IMG submission 202158) | Salt marsh sediment microbial communities from the Plum Island Ecosystem LTER, Massachusetts, United States - WE1603-150 | ecosystem: Environmental > Aquatic > Marine > Intertidal zone >...
CAATTCCTTGTCCATAGAGGCCAAGATAATCATTCGTTCATTGACAACATCATCTAACACCTCAACTAATTTTTCTTTATGTTCAGAACCCAGGCTCTGAGAGGGGTCATCCAATATAACAAATCCAAACGGCTGGCTTGCTCCCTTTGAGCAAGCCATTCCTAAGAAAATAGACAACGCCATAGCATTTAGGTCTCCTTGGCTGAGGATAGGCGCCAGATCTTTCCCCTTTTGATCCTTGAATTCATAGGAGTTACGGGCCGTTCTGGAATCGACACTTACCCAAAATTCTATTTTGCTTACCGATGGGTTATGTGCAATTTGACGAAAATAATTATCTATCACCTCTCCCGCTGAGGAAACTTTCTGCTGCGCTTCTTCATGAGATGCTTCACTTATTGCGCCCTTAATCTTATCTACATCATTAACCAGTATAGCCATCTGGTCTCTTAATTCTTCCATCCGCTGATATTCGAGTAACTGCTGAATTTGTTCGACAACTTTCTTTTTTTCTTCCAGATTCAATATATCCACAATAAGCAGCATCTGTTCCAATAAGATGGATACTTTATTTAATGTTTCTTGCTTCGATTTTACCGCTTGTTCCAATTTTTTAAATTCTTTTTCAATCTTCCCCAGCTCGTTATCGAGAAGTACCTGAGGATCATCCTTATCGGCAATCTCTCTATCCAACGCTTCCCCGATCTGTTTATTAATCTTTTCCATCTCTTTATTAGCATTTTCAAAACTTTCCTTGAGTTTGCAGTATTCTTCATCCAAACCTTCAAACTGTTTTAATTGAATTTTTAAATTCTTTATTTGTTTTTGGATTTCTCCAACCTGATTTTCAATTTCTTGTTCCCATTCCTTCTCTAAATGCTCCAGTAAATCAGGGGCCTTATTCCCGCAAACAGGGCAACGATTTTCAGGTATTCTGATACCTGAAGTTAGGAATTCAATTGCATCTCTTACCAAAGCTGCTTTTGCGTTTACTCTACGCAATTTCTTTTCTTTGCTATCAAACCTGTTTTGCATCTCCTTGATTTTGCCGCCTATAGACTTATGGTCCCCTTTCTGCCTAACGAAATCTTCAAACTTGGCCCCGGTACTATCCCGGTACTGCCTCTTTTGTTTGTATTTTTGTGTCAATTCAGTAATTTTGGATCTGCGTTCAAACAAATCTCGTTGTTTTTTTACATCGGGCATCTCTGATCGAAATCTTTTTATCTCTCCATTTGCCACTTCCTGGAACTGTGGCAATTTCTTCCACTGTTCTGGAACCTGTGAACTAACGAGGCAAAGATCTGTCTCTGAAGCAAATTGGTTTAATTTGCCCTTAACTTCCCTACCAATCTTTAATGCTCCTGCCTCATTAAGCTGGTCTTCTCTTAGCCCCTTCTGACCTGCTGCATCTCTCTTATCCTTCAAGTCACTCTCTCGTGTACGCAAGGCAACTTCTATTTCGCCGGTAAAGCTGTCAAAATTATCGCCCATCTTTTTCTGCTCCGCTGGTAGTCTTGCTGCCTCCATGCCTGTCAATACATTTCTGTAATCCGAAAGTCCCAATAGACGGTCGATAGCGTCGTTTCTCTCCCTTGGCTCCTGAGTAAGAACAGCCCGGATAGCTTCCTGATGCTGATAGACCGTGGTCAGGAAGTCTCTAAATGACGACTTGAGAAGTTCCGCAAGTTTCTCCTTAGCCTCTTGTCCCTTTAATGATTGTCCATCCCCAAAAGTTACTTTCAACTCATCTTTTCTGGCACTTACCCACTTGCGGGAGATAGTTAATTTATCTCTTGTTGCTTTATCTTCGAGTTCCAGTTCAACTGACACGTTAGGGGGGTACATATTTCGATTGGGTATCTCCCAGTCAATGCGCTCACGGATTCCGGTCCGTGTCCCTATGCATTCATTCCCAAACAAGCACCACTCAATAGCATTCAATGTGCTGCTTTTTCCACGATGATTTTCTCCAAAAAGAAGTATTACAGGGCTATCAAAGACAAACTCTTTGCCTTCCATATATGCTCGAAATCCCTTTACTTTCAAGCCTTTCAACGTGATCATTTTCTCCTTCTCATTATAGTTTTTTCCTGAGTTGATTTAACAATTTATCGAATTCCTTAGTTAAGCTGTTACCGTGCTCAATTAGAACGGACTTAATTACATCCTCTCCACCGTGTTCATAGGCATTAACAATTTTTCTCCAGAGTTCTTTACATCGGCCTAACTCATTGGCTTCTCCGGTAATTTTCCTTTCCACAGCTTCCTTATAGTCCATACCCATCTCCTGATTATCTTTGTCGACCATCAATGGTCGGTATTGAAAAGTGCACAACTGGAAACATTTCGTAAAGGATTTAGAGTTTATTCTCTTTTTTTCTTCAAAAAATCTACGGCCTGGAGAGCTGAATAGCTTCTCATCATAGTAAAGTGTCTGACTTAATCATATCAAAAAAGCATAATGTATCAAGCCATTTGGCACTTTTTGGCACTTAAACTTTGGAGAAGATTTTCTCTTGAATCTCTTGTTTAGGTGAGAGAAATTGGGCTGGTTATCTATGCTTGAGGGATAAAGGTACTTCCAGGCCATGGGACTCCACTAGCGATTTATTACTCAGAATCTTTTTTGCGCCTCCGTTAGCCACAATTTTACCTTCATCTAAAAGAATTACTCTTTGGCAAGTTTCGAGAATTAATTCCAGGTCATGGCCAGCAACTATCTTGGTCAGGGTAAGATTTTTAAGCAGTTTCATTAAATGCCTTCTTGCTCTAGGATCCAGATTGCTAGTTGGCTCATCCAGGATTAGAACTTCAGGCTGCATTGACAGGACGGTAGCTAGAGAAATTCTTTTCTTTTCCCCAAAACTCAAATGATGAGAACACCTTTTCTCATAATTCTCCATCCTCACCTCTTTTAATGCTTCTTTTACCTCTTCCCTCACTTTTTCTTTAGAATAGCCTGCATTTATTGGACCAAAGGCAACATCGTCAAAAACTGTGGGCATGAAGAGCTGATCATCTGGCTGCTGGAAGACTATGGCTACTTTCTGCCTGATTTTTATGAGATTTTTCTCCTCTACCTTCATTCCCAGAATTTCTACTGAGCCCTGCCGCCCCTTAAGAATTCCATTTAAATGAAGAAGAAGGGTAGACTTACCTGCCCCATTAGGTCCGATGAGGCCAACGGACTCGTGATTAAAGATATCTAAATCTATTCCCTTAATGGCCTTGGTACCGTCAGGATAAATATAGTCAAGATTTCTTACCCTTATAATCTTCTTCATCTCATCCACCGGGAAAGATTTAATAACAAGGCGAGGGCTATAATCAGTGATGCTTTGATAAAATCTTTAGGGCTGAGAGTAAATTCGTCCAGTATCTTTAATCTACCATTATAGCCCCTGGAGACCATAGCATCCCTGATGCGCTCTGTTCTCTCAAAACTATGAACCAACAGCATCCCTACCAAGTTTCCCATAGTCTTCAGGCTAGAAAGATTTGTTTTTCTCACCCAACCCCTGGAATTGGCACCAATCAATATTCTTTTTTCCTCATCCAGAAAAAGAAAGATGTATCGGTAGGTGAACATAAGGAGTTGAATGAGCTTATCCGGAATCTTTATTTTTTGAAGGGCCTTGAGAGTCAAATTGAACCTTGTTGTCCCTATCATAGGAAATATCAGTAAAGCAGCGCTAATCGCTCTCAAACTTATTAAAAGACTGAGCTTGACCCCCTCTTGGGAGATGCTCAAAAAAGAAAGTCTCACTAAGAGGCTGCCGGGGACGGTCAGGGAGATGACGACAAAAAGTGCAAGAACAAAGAAAAGAACCCATTTTAGATGAACGAAGACAAAAGAGAAAGGAATTTTGGACAAAAAGACCAAAATGATGACTAAGGCAAGTCCAAGAAAAGCCACTCTGAGATCCTGCAGGAGAACAATGGAGAGGATTAGGATGGAGATGGAGATTATTTTTACTCTTGGATCCCACGAATGCAAGAACGATTTAAGATGGGCGAACTTGTCAATCTCGGGTAGATGCATTCTTTTTTTTAACCCCCTTTTTACTAAGAAAATATAAGATGATCCCCATGATGCCGAAGATGTAGCCAATCCCACCTATCACTTCTGTAAAGGATACTTCGCGCTGCTGCGCCTTGGTCAGTTGTCTCATAATTGGCTTTAATTTTTCATCGAGAGAGATGTCTATGATTCTTTTAATTTGGTCTAAATCGACTGGTGCGACTTCTTTGACTTTGGGCTCTTTGGGTTCTGCTTTCTCTGGCTTCTGCGCCGCTATGATATCCGGTAGTTCATCTGCCGAGAGAGTATATGTGTTTTTATGGCCCATGCTGGCAAGAAGGACTATCTTTAAATCGTCTTTCTTGAGAGGCTTAAAATTAAATTCCCCGTTTTCATTGGTCTTACCCTCCAGCAATTTGGTTCCTTGGCTGTCATAAACCTGGACTACCCCATCTTTTACCTTTGTCCCATCAGAGAAATAACTTTCAGTGTATACTGTGTCGCCTTCCACATATGCAAAAATATTTACCTTGTGAGCAAAAACAACGGAAGCCGTCATCAGCAACAGCAAACTTAAGAAAACGAAACTGATTAAGAGCTTATGACAATCAAAAGCTCTTCTGGTTAAATTATCTTTTCTCATTATAGCTCCTTTTTCCCTCCTATTTCATGTCTCTTGTCCTTACCCAATAGACGGCACCGATCTCAATGGGTTTATCTTCCCCATCAGGCCGCTTAATTGTCCATGAGGCTTCATTCAGGGCGGCAAACGCCCACCATCCCGCTTTTGGCATAGCATAGGAGAAAACGCCATTCTTATCGGCCTTGACTACCTGAGTGATATACGGATCAGCAGGAGGCTTTATTTTACCGTCTTTATTGTAATACTCTATCTCTACTTCTGCATAAGGCACTGGTTCTCCTTTGACCTTCACGACTCCAGTGAATAGATTTCCGGTCCACAATCCATATGGTCTTGTCAGAGGTACAATCTCCGTCTCTAAACCAATTTCGTCATCCCAACCTTCTTCCAGCCCCAGCGCGTTTACGCATACTTTGGTATAGTGAATAATGTAACAATCCTCCGCCGGCTCCCAGTAGGGGTTGGGTTCAACGTAAAACGCGTAGTCGCCGGGTCTCTTGATTTTATAAGTCGTTTGCCAATAGGTAAAATCTTCCGTCTGATCAACCCCTCTTCCTTTCTTTGCCTTGAGAGTCCCCAGTAAATCCACATTCTTACCGCCAATTCTTACCCCGAACTTCTTTGGTTTTTCCATCTCCATGTAATCACCTTCCATGGGGTGAAGGAACCTTACTTCTAACATTATGGTCTTACTATCTTCCTGGGTGATGATATCCTCAGAAGGGATTAGCGCACCAAAGTGAGCACTTGCGCTCGCTACCCACCCAACAACCAGACATACCGCCATCAGTACCATTACACTAATTTTTTTCATCTTATACTCCTTCCTATAATTTGAAGTGTTTCAATGTATACATTTAAAGTTAGTGTAGTCATCTACATTCCAATCACCTCCCCTTTAGAATCTCCGGTTTTACCTTCATCAGAAATGAAGCGATGAAGCCGGTCATGATCCCCTCGATGATCATCACAGGCAGATGGGCTAGGGCCGCATATTTGGCCACCCCCATAAATTCACTCCCCGTAGTTACGAGCGCCAATGCTAGAATACCTGTTCCAAAGAAAACCCCAGAACCACCAGCCAAAGCTCCAAAAATGAATTCATTCTTTCTGAAGTTAAATTTATTTCTTAGATTGAATATTTTATATGCCAGTAGCGCTGGAGTCCCCATCATAATGGCGTTGATTCCAATGGTAGTGATCCCACCGTGCTGAAATAAAAAAGCTTGCAGAACGAGACCAACAAAAATTGATATAAAAGCAGCCGGACCCAGAATTATCCCTACCAGACCATTTAAGACAAGGTGCACACTGGTGGGGCCAAGAGGGACACGGATTAGAGACGCAACAAAAAAAGCAGAGGTCATTACGGCTACCTTGGGCATATTTTCCACCTTTATTTTCTTCATGCTAGCCGCTATAATACCGGCAGCAGCGGCGTAACCTGCTATCCACACCGGGGCCGATAAAACACCATCTGAAATGTGCATAGGATTTCCTCCTAAAATGTCTAAGGTAATTCTTTCCCCGTAGTGGTCATGGTCAGCTTTCCGTGCTTTACCCCACGCGTACTTATCAGCTTATCAGCGATAGTTTTAATTTTATCCACCATTCCTTTAACTACCAGAACCTCGAGACAATTATCTTCATCCATGTGTAAGTGCATAGTGGAAATTATCAGATTATGAAAATGATGTTGTAGCTCGATTAGAGTGTCTGAAAGCCCCGTGTATGGTGATTATAAACAATAGTAATTGTTCCTATCATCTCTTTTTTTTCTACCTTCCATTCTTCTTCCACTAGATGATCTCTGACGAGATCCCTAAAAGCCTCTGACCTATTAGCATATCCTTTCCTGGAGATCGACTCATCGAAGCTTGCTAAAAGATTTTTCTCCATTGAGACCCCGAATCTTACTATTTCTTCCACTGGACTTACCTCCTGGAGCAAGTTGTGTTACTATTATAATAATAATAACACAACTTGAGAAAAAGTCAAGAGATATTTTGGGGAAAAGTGCCGAGATTTTCTTGACTTTGTTGAGCTACTCCATTATAATAACTTTGGGTAATTTGAAGCATCGAAATTTGAAAAACAGGAATTAAAGGTTCCTATTGCAGGGGTTTTGCTCGGGAAGGATTCCTGTTGAATACGCGGGGGTAAATAACAATGCTGCAGATAGCATTAATAATCATCGCTATCATCATCCTTTTTCTTTACCTCAAAGCTAAACCCCAAAAACCACCTTTGAGTGGGGAAATGAACACAAGGATCGAATCATTTAGAAGGGAAATGACCAGATTTCTAAAAGAGGTGAAAGAGGCAACTACTCAGACGAAGATAAGAAGGCTGGAAATAGAGACAGGTAAGTTCAAAAAGGCAATACAGCTCGATACAATTTTAGAAAAAGCTGAGCAGGAAAAAGACCCCAAAAGAGCTATTGACTATTACCTGGAAGCTTTTTCTTTTATCACCAGAAATAATTTTGAACTGGAGAGAAAGGACGAGATCAAGAACAAAATAAAAGCTCTTCAAGCCAGAATAGAGCTAGGCATTCCCTCCGATAAAAGCTAATCAGAATTAGGACTTTCCACCAAGCTCATCCCTTACCATCTTAAGGTCATCGAGAAAGGTCTTTTTCCAGGCAGGCTTGTAGATACAGGCTGCCGGATGATAGATAGGGATCAAGGTTATATTGTTTTTGTACCACTGAGGCTTTCCCCTCAGATGAGTAATGCCTTGGCTGGTGTTCAAGAGGACCTGGGCAGCAAATTTACCCAGAGCACAGATGATTCTGGGACCAATAATTTCTATCTGGCTTTCTAAATAAGGAAAACAAGCCTGGATTTCCTCTGGCAGAGGGTCCCTATTACCCGGGGGGCGGCATTTTAGAATATTAGCAATATAGATTTCTACTCTTGAAAATCCAACTTGAGAGAGACCTTCTGTGAGGATCTTTCCGGCAGCCCCCACAAAGGGCTTTCCCTGTAGGTCTTCCTCTCTTCCAGGAGCTTCTCCTACCAGCATTAACTTCGCCTCAGGATTTCCGGCGCCAAAAACTAGATGATTTCGGTACCGGTGAAGGGAACAATTTTGACATTTTCGCATAGAACGGCAAAGATTCTCTAACAATACTCGAGGGTCTTTTTCTTCCGTCTTATCTTTTCTTACTTCTCTTTCTTTTTTTATCCCCTTTTTTTCCTCTAAATATCTGCGGAAAGACTTAACCACCTCAAGATAGTCCTGATAAAGTTGTTCTTCGTTCATTATTTTTTTCTTTTTAGGCCTCAACAATCTCCCATGAATAGCTAATCTCTGCTGTTTCTCCCAGCATAGCAGTAGCTGGACAATACTTATTTTGAGAGGCCTCGATTGCCCATTTTATATCCTCATTCTTCAAACCTCTACCCCGGAAGATGTACTTTATATGAATATCGGTAAATACTCGGGGATGCTCCTTGGCCTGTTCTGCCTCCAGTCTCAACTCCAGATTTTGTAAAGGAGCATGCCTTTTGCCCAGAAGAGAAATAACATCCATACCCGTACATCCACCCAGGGCTATGAGAACAAGTTCCATGGGACGGGTACCTGCTTCGGCACCTTTAAAAATCTTAAGACCGTCCATCACCGTCCAGTGATTAGAATTTGCCTTACCGATCATGCTGAGCCCACTTATCTGTTTTACTTCCGCCTTCATCCCCTCCTCCGGTCAATTATTTTCTCTATCAAAACTTAACCAATATCCTCCCCATCTCTCTTTCCATTTTTTGCTTCTTCTTTTATATCTAGTGATTTTTCCCGGTTATCCGGGTTTCCTCAAAAGGAACCTTTATGCCTCCAAATGGTGTATTCCGGCAGGCTATCCCACTTATTTTCCAATTAATGGTGCCCTTTGCCAGATCACCTCTAAAAACCTTGTCAGCGCTAGAATAGTTCAATACGAAAGATGAAGAGACAATCTTATTACTGTGTGCCGGAACATTAACTGCGTTGTTAATTTTGCCCTCTCCTAGATAAATATCATTTCCATAAATCTTGTAATCTAATTGGTCTAAAGTTGCTCCCATTCCACTGGGATTACGGATGTTAAAGACAACCTCTAAATTGGCACCGGTCAGCCCTATGCCGGTAACTCTGACATCGACGATGCTTATGTTAAAGCTCTTCAAGGCTTTGGCCCTCTGATTCTCACGAAAAAGATAAAAAATGCCCATAACAACTATGAGAGTAACTATGAGAATACCGATCCAGCTACTTTTCTTCAAATGCATCATTATCTTTCTCTTAATGTTTCATTCTGTCAGAAAAGAATTTCAGGTCAAACTACGGCTCGGACTTTCGGCCCCAAACTCATCCACAATGTTGATGGTAATCTCCCTGGCTAGTTCTTTCATTCGGGAAAAGAGCCAGGGAGGAGATTTTCCGTAGTGCAGCGGCAGGTCAGCCACTCCCGTTTTTTTCATGGGCTCTTCCTAATCCCTTACAAAATATTAGTTCAACCCACTCCCATGTTTTTATCATACTAGAGAAGGCACAGAAAGTCAAGTTCATTCACGGTTTTGGTAATTTATTTCTCGTCAAAAGTTTGACGAATACCAAGACGGCACTCTTCAACCTCAGGGTTATGGCATTTACACCTTCCCCTAAGCCGCTTGACTCCCTGCCTTTTTGTTATATAATTATAAACGCCTCACAAAAGGCATATCCGGGGCGTGGCGCAGTTTGGCAAGCGCGCTTGCTTTGGGAGCAAGAGGTCGTGAGTTCAAATCTCACCGCCCCGACTGCGCCTGTAGCTCAGTTGGATAGAGCAACGGACTTCTAATGCGATTCCAGCCATTTTCACAAGGCAGACCCAATGCACAAAAGATAGTCTCAATCTTGATTTCCTCAATTTTTCATTCGTACCAATTTGTCAGAATTTTGCCTATTTTGTCTCTCATATGGACACCTATATGGACACCAAAATTTCTTATGTTGGCCTGACAACCTGAGTGCCTCTTAGGGTTTATACTGAGGAGGCCTAGGGGGAGTAATGCTCTCTCCTCAGGGGGTATGAGAGGAAATACAAATGGCTAATGGTAAGTCACAAGGGGATATTCGGACTATAGAAAAGATTTATGAGATTGTAAAATACGAGTTTGATTATGTCTTAGAGGTAGATAGTGGTCATAGTCAAAGAGCGGCTACTATTTTTAGTTTTGGTGGGGTGATATTATCTATTGCCTTTTATCTTTATCTGAGTGGAAGATTATTTATGCCATTATTTACCATTGGGATAGCTCTTATTTCAGCTAGTCTTCTTTTGTCGTTCTTTGCCATAAAGTCTTGGAAAGTTAGGGGGGCTCCTACTCCTCGGGTATTAGGTACTAAGTATATAACTCAAAACTATGAGGATGTTTTGAAGCAAATTATTTCGAGTCTTATAGCATCTTTTGAGTATAATAAGGCAAAGACGGGAAGGAGGGGTTTTATAGTTGATTGCGGGTTTTGTTGTGTCCTTATTGGACTATTTTTTCTCGCATTAAGTGCATTAGTTAACTAAAGAGGGGGTGAGTTTGTTGAGCAGCAAAGGGAAAGAAAATGACTCAGATAAGCCTTTACCAGAGCCAGACCCTGAACTGATACAGTATTTTAGAAAAGCTTATGGACAGAAAGAAAAGAAAGAAGAAGCAGAAAAAGAAACAGAATCAGAAACAGAAGAGAGACCTTAACTTGCTCAGGGATAATAAAAGGCGATAAAGGCCACAATAGGAGTGTACTGAATGCAGAGCGTTAGATATGAGAATGGAGTGATTGCATGTATTTGTCCTGATTGTAATGCTACTGCAAATTTTGACTATCGAGATTCGTCTGGTGAGTTTGGCTCTTATTGTATTGTTAATAAAAGACATCCGCGGTATAGAAGGATTTGTTATGTGTTGTTTCGGTGTACCGGTTGTGGCAGAGGCGCTATTGCAAAAATTTTATGTAGTGAGCGAGTTCATGATGGAATAGTGGTAGATTTTTACCCTATTGGTATAAGTAAGGCTAAGGTTCCTGAGAATATACCAGAGAGCATATTAGCTGAGTTAAGGGAGGCAAAATGTTGTACTTCAGCTCGAGCATGGAGAGCAGGTTCAGCAATGCTTAGGTCGGTGTTAGAAAAAGTTTTTAAAGAGAATGGTTATGCTAAAGGGGTGCTTAAGGACAAAATTAATGAGGCGAATAAAGATGGCATAATAACTGATTCGAGAGCTAAGAAGGCTCATGACGATATTCGAGCTTTAGGAAATGATGTTTTACATGATGAGTGGAGAGAAGTGACTGAAAAAGATTTTAGCATTGCTTATCATTATTGCCAACGGGTCATTGAAGATTTTTATGATGAGCGAGACATTGTTTTGCGAATTTTAGAGGAAAAAGGCAGAATAAAGACCGGTGAGAAAAAATAAAGCGCCGGCTTACCAGAAAAGAGAGGCCAATCTCAGCTATTTTGAGGGAGATCCCGAGAGAGTATTTGAAAAATAAGTGAAGGAGGAGGAAGATGAGGATAAAAAAAGAGCTTGTTAGGAAGGTCCTTGAGAAATTGTATGAGGATTATTTCCCTGAACCTTGTCCAGTTGAATTAAGCGGTGTAGAGGCTGTTATTGTTTATCTTAAGGAGAAAGGTTTAGTTAAAGTGAGTACTTACAGGAGATGTAAAATAACCGCTGAAGGTATAGATAAGGTAGAAGGTGGAAGTTTAATATAGTCTGCTACACTCAAGAGGAGATAAGGGAGTATCTAAAAAATAAGTGAAGGAGATTCTAATGAATGAGGAAAAACTTGAAAAGTTGCTTAGGGAGGCTGTTGTTTTAGTGAGTTGGTCCTTCATGGCTAGTTTTCTCTGGAAGGTAGGGTGTTATAATGCAGTTACGCCAATATTAAAGATTATCCTGCGTTCTATTCATTCCCATGGCACGAAACAGGACCGGGAGCTATTTAGAAAGGTTGTAGACTTGATAGAAGTTGATATTACGAAATGGGAGGACCAGAAAAAGAAGGCTATTCCCATTCGGATGGAAGTTGATGAGGCGACAAAGACTTGGGTTAAGGAAATGTTAAAAGACATAACAAGAAAGTTGGAAAAACCAAAGTAAGGCCGTAAGTCGAAGTTCCGATAATAGGTGATTATGTCATTTTCTGTTCTTCTCTCGAACCCTCGCCAGACAAGGCTTTCCAAACTCACCAGTTTTTGAACGATCCACATTTATTTCGCTTTTGTATTTTTGCCATTAAATTAGCCTCCCGGGGTATGTATTTATGGGGACCTCGGAAGGTATTTTAGCAAAATATTTCGCTTTTGTATAACAAATGCGAATCTAAGTAAGTATATAGGTTATTTAAAATAAGGCATCAAGCTTATTTCCGGATTTGTCTTATTGGCTGGTGGGTGTTTAGTTTAGAATATAACGTTCCCAGCATAAAAGAAGTTCTTACGAAGTAAAATTTAGGTGAGCCCACAGAGCAAACTTTTCATACTGTATTATCTGCCTATTTATAGTTATATCAATCCTTCGTTGGTCTTGCCCAATTGCAATATCTATGAGTTAATCTGGCATTTTCTGGTATAGTTTTGCCTCCAGTCCAATATTGTTCAATATGATCTATTGCGGCATCATCTATATTTTGAATCCTTTGCCCACAAATTGCACAAGTAGGATCTTTATCATATAATTCTTGCTTTAATTTTAAAGAAAAACACCGAGGTTCCTTTTGTGCGATGCCAATTATTTCTTGGAGTGTTAATCTCCATTTATCAAATCGTGTTGTTACTGCTTGAATACTACTTGTCGAAAGCTCTATAGAATCTATAAACTCTTGATCACTTGTCATTAGGTATATCAATGCTTCACGAATTGAATCTAAATGCTGATAAACTTTATTCTTATCTTCTCTTGAAAAAGAATACATTAAAATATCATACAGAGAAGCGTTGAATTTTTTAGGTTCCCAGTATCCATTTGGGTTCTTTTTATCACCTTTATAGAATCTCTTAAAAGCATTTATATCTAATAAAGACCTTATTATTGTAACTGTGTTTTTGAAGGCAGTTCTTAATTCTATCGTTTCCGCCTCTTTTAAAAATTGGTGTTTCTCCATATCTTTATCTAGAAATCTCCTAATTGACGGTTTATAATTTAGGTAGGTAGCATGATAAAAAGCTGCAAATCTTAAAACGAGTTCAACATCCCTCATTCTTTTTTCTGGGTTTTTTAATCTAAAGAGATATACGAAATCCTTGTCTCGAGAAAGTTCTTTTAATAAATTGTTGTATGCTCCTCTATATATGCAATTACGAAGCTCTTGATAATTCAAAGAAACTGCCCCAGTATTTAGTCTTTCAAATATCTCAAACTTTAAATCCGGATTAGATTCTCTTTTAAATGTTATTGTACGAATTTTACAATATCTTATTTTATCTTGTAATTCTTCGTCTAATTCCTTAAATAGTTTTTTGTTAAGTTCTGTAAATACCTTCAAGCCAGTTAACCTAAACGCCTCTCCATTAGAAAAATTACCATCGATAAAGGAAAAGAATGCTGTTAATCGTTGCTGTCCATCTATAACATATTCTTTCCCACCTTTTTCCTCTGATAAATATATCACTGGCAAAGGTATATCCAAAAAGACCGATTCAATCAATCGAGAGGATTTTGTCTTATCCCAGACGAAATGTCTTTGAAAATCTGGTTGTAATATTAGCTTTCCCCTCTTATGTTTTTTATGGAGCGATTCTATTTCTGGATCACCTTTATCAGTATAAATCTTTTGTCTAGATGGTACTTCTGCTAATTCTTCCTCTTCCTCTAATGGTTGCTCAAATTCAAGTTCTTCAATTTGATTTACCTCTCTGTTCATTATATTACCTCCAAAAGGTATTTCAGCTAATTATTTATATATGTGGACTTATTATTTTAGCTTAAATAAGCCACAAATAAAACTTACAGTTTGTTACCACTTATTTAAAAACTCCCTGATGGCATCTTCTGGAGAAAGATTTAGATAAATCTCAGTGGTTGTCAATCTATCGTGGCCTAAAAGAGTCTGGAGGGCTCTGGTGGAGATCCCCTTTTTAATGCAGTTGACTGAGAAGGTATGCCTTAAAACATGAGGGGAGACAGGTTTTGAGACTCCAGCTTTATCAGCTACCTTCTTTACTATCCTTGCAACTGTCCTTTTGACCATTCCGGTATTATTGTTTTCCGCGAAGTGGTACTCCATTAGCCTTCTGACCCTCTCTGTTATGGGGATGATCCTTCTTTTGGTTTTTTTGCCGTAAGGACCACCTTTGCCATAGATAACCAGTCTTCTTTCCTGCCACTGGATATTATCTTTTTTAAGATCAGCAAATTCTGAGAGCCTAAGGCCTGTATCTAAAAGCGTCCAAACGACAAACCTTTCCCGGAAAGTATCACAGGCATCGGTTATCCTGTTCACCTCATCATCATTTAACGGTTCTCTTTTGTATTGATAAGGCATGGCTATTTAAGTTCTATTCACCATGTAGTTGTTTGCTTTGAATCCATTTAACTTCATCGGGTGTTAAAAGTAGGACATCAATTGGTCCACCGACATTTTTTGGCCGTGCTTGGAAACGCATAGTGTCAGTAGTAGTACGAATGGCATAGATTGAAAAAGCAATCGCGTCCTGGAGTGTCATTGCACCCCAGGCAATTGGTGCCACCGAGCGAACGATTTTTTCATTACCCTTTTCATCTTTAATTTTTACCGGATTAACAATAGAGGTTAAAATATCAGTTTGTCCACCCCATATAGCGCCATAAGCGAGTGAACCATCGGGTTTAATATTTCTTCTCTGAATGATATTTTTTCTTACGTGACAGTAGTAAACATGTGGCGTACTAACTCTATCTTCCTTCTTGTAGCCTGCAATATGAAAACTTACGCCAGTATTAGGAAATGATTTTCGAAAGTATTCGACCAGTTTTTCGGGGACAGTCGCTACATCATCAGCGCTTTCCAGCTTGCTCTCAGTAAATTTTTTAATATGGCCTGCCATAGGGATTCCAGCGAGCAAGTCCTGACCAAAATTAGAAATACCAATTTGTTGTTCTTCTAAGAGAAAAGTCTTTGTAACAGCATCTGAATTGACAGTTTGAATTTTAAATCCTTCTCCTTTGGGGCTTTTACCTTCAATTGTGAGTGACTGCCGGCTATCCGATGCCATTACAATACCCTCTGGTACATATACAGTGACCACTAATGACATTTTATTCTCCTTTTAGGTTAATTGTTTTTCTCTAATTTTAGATTAGCTTTTTCATGTGGATTTGTCAACATTAAGTAAAAAAGAGGACAAGATGTCCTCAATTTGTAAATAGGAATGTAGATAAAATGGGGGTTCTGGTTTAGAGGAAGGTAGTGAATGTCTTACTTTTAGACAGAAAGCGACCAAAGAATTTAAGGGGTGCTCTTAATCCTGGGGAAAGAGAAACTCGTCCAGAAAGTCCATCCACCTGGATATCTACTCCAATAAGATTCATAGATGCTGGACCTCTTTTGCTATGGGCCGTATCTTCTCCCCTTTTACTATCCTGTATGTCACCTCAATCTTCCTCTCAAGGTATAGGTTTAAAACTTAAACTTTGCACCTCCCCTGACTTTTTAGTCCACTGTACTGCTACCAAATGAGAGAAAAGCTGTCAAGAAGAAAATGCAGAATAATTACAAAAAGGTCTATTACCCTTCAGAGAAGGTTGAACCATGTCGCAAAAAGGCATATTCCCCTCTTACTCCTCTTTTCCCCTATTTTTCCGAAATCACCACAGGTTTTTTTATCTCAAACTGCATATTTTCCCCACTTTTTCTTATGATTATATATTTTTGCCATAACTTATCATTCCTGGGTAGAGGTTTCAAATCATTGAAACTATGAAAATATAGATGAGGTCCACGGCTTTCTCTTCGCATCCTTGTTGCTCCTATAATTATTTGAGCTACGGTTAGAAGATTCAAGGTTTCTAAAGCAAAAATAAGGCCTTTATCATCGGCGTGAATGTTTTTCTTCTCAATTTTTTTCAGCTCTTTAATTCCCTTACTTAAACTCTCCTCCGTCTTCACGATACTGACATAACGGAAAAGCAAATTCTGTATCCGACTCCGAACTAAAGAAGCCTCCTCTCCCCTATTTTTATTCTGGAGATTCCTTAGATTATGCTGTATTCTATCTATATAAATGGGTTCTATATCGTAAGAGGCGTTAATCCTTTTTGCCTCTTCTAAAGCGTTTAATCCAGCAATCTTGCCAAACACCTGACAATCAAGCAAAGCATTTCCTCCAGGTCTGTTAGCTCCATGCTGTCCCCCAGCACACTCCCCTGCTGTATAAAGTCCTTTGATAGATGTTTGTGCTCTCTGCTTTATTTTGACTCCCCCTTGGAAGTGCTGGACAGCAGGGGCTATCTCTATTTTGTCTCCTTTTATTAAGTTAATCCCTCTTTCCTTAAGCCAAGATACTGCCTCCGGATTTATCCTCTGCAATCTTAATAAGGGACTGTCCTTAAGTCCCTTTTCCTTTGATAAATCAATTCCCTTTATTCCTTTATACCAACCTATTACTTCGCTTAACTTCTTCCATTTTAGGCTCTGGGGATTACGGCTATAATCCAGATAGACCTTTCTGCCCTTCCCTAGCTCCTTACACATAGCGATATCTATTAGATGAGATTTATGTTCAAACGATACCGCCCAGCTTGAGCCTTTCTGGAAAATAGTAAGGTAAATCTGGCTTAAGGGTGTATTTGAGGAAAAATACCTGGGTAAAAACTCTTCTCCTCTATTATTCACAAAACGAGGAATAGCTCGCATCATGCTCCCGGAACAGGCCAGTTTTGTTTTAACTGAGGAAAGCCCTATTTGAATAAACTCCATATTTACCAACTCCGCTCCTACCCTGTAGGCCATAGCATAGCCATCCCCAGTCATGCCCTCAGGATAAACATTAATCTTGAAAGCCTCTCCTGCTCCTCCGGTAGCTAAAATAACCGCTTTAGCCTTAAGTAAGACTATTTCCTCCTCCCCGTTCAATCCAAATGCCCCTATCACTCTATCTTTAGAAGGAGAGAGTATTAAATCAATCACCATAAAATCCTCCAATACTTTAACCGGGGTGGTTTTTATCTTCTTAACTAAAGCTTCCTCAATATGATTCGCTGTATAGGGGCCAGTGTAACAGGCTCGGGCATATTTGGAGCCATCCGTGACAAATTGGTCAGGCTTGCCTCCTTTTTTCACCCAGGGAACCCCTGAACTATCTAGGTATTCAAAGGCTCCCCGGGAATTCTTTGCCAGAATTTGAGCCAGATCCTCATCAGAGACATATCTTCCAATCCTATGAATATCCTCAGCATGGTACCTCCAGTTATCTCTGTCTCCCGGCTCAGTGGAGGGTAAGGTTACGTGGAAAGCCATTCTATCAGAGCAAGCGTTGGCAGTTACGCCACTTTTACCTAACTCTCCTTTGGTAGCTACGATTACTTCTGAGTTGGGATCTTTCTCATTTATTTCCAGAGCGGCCCTCAGAGCTGCTCCTCCTCCCCCAACTATGAGCACATCACATTTTTGCTCTTGCATCCTTTCTCCAATGTATAGATATTGCTCCTATTTTTTCAATTCAACTATTTTCATAGCTGGGTTCATCTCCCCATCACCATTCCACCAGTGATATTCAACACTGCTCCGGTTATCCAACTGGCTGAATCAGAAACCAGGTAAAGCACTGCCTCTGCAACATCCTGGGGGCTGCCTTCTCTTTGTAGTGGAATGGCCTGAAGCAGTTTATCAATCTTTTCCTGGGAAAGCCTACCGGCAGATCTAATTCCAACTGGTCCTGGGGCAACAGCATTAGCGGTTATATCCCACTGTGCATAATTTTCGGCAATGGATACAGTGAGCCCAATGAGTGCTGCCTTTGAGCTCGCATAGTTAGCACCCACAAAGCGGCGGCCTGTAAGTGCAGTGATTGAGGACATATTTACTATTCGGCCGTATCTTTGGGCCATCATGTGACCAATTACTGCTTTCGCGCATAGAAAAGCTCCTTTCAAGTTGGTATTAAGAACTTTATCCCAATCCTCTTCAGATATGTCCTCCAGCCCGCCGTAGTGGAAGATACCTGCATTGTTTACCAGGATATCGATTTTTCCGAACTCATCCACAGCACGTTGTACCATTCGCTGTACTTCCCCCGATTTGGATACGTCAGCTTTTATGGGTATAGCTTTCCCTCCCGAGGTTCTTATTTCATCAACTGTTTTCCTGGCCGAGCGTGTAGTTCTATCATTCACCACTACCTTAGCCCCTTCTTTAGCCAGGACAATAGCTATTCTCGAACCTATGCTCCCGCCCGCACCTGTGACAATAGCAACTCTATCCTGTAGTTTCATTCATGCCTTTCTTACGGATACATAACGATTTTTATGGCCCCTGACTGAGCATTGGATTTCTTCTCCAAAGCTGTTTTGAGTTCAGAAAGAGGAAATGTGTGCGTTATCAAGGGCTTTAAGTGAACAATTCCCTTGTGAACAAGATCAATTGCACTTTCAAAATCCCAGCGATAACTTGAGGTTCCTATTATCTGTTTTTCTTTTGCCAGTTCAAAACGTAAATCCTCGGGTACTAATGGTTCTTCAAAAACACCGGCAATCACAGCTCTGCCACCATTTTTGAGGCTGGAAACACATTGATTGAACGTTGTATTCAGTCCTACTGCTTCAAAAGAAGCATCCACCCCCAATCCCTCTGTAGAAGCCAGAATCTCCTTAACCGGATCCAGTTTTCGCGCATTGATCGTCCTGCTCGCTCCGAGTGTGGCTGCGAGTTCCAGATTTTTGTCAATTATCCCCACCAAAATAGCTGGATATACCCCCCAACTCCTCACAATCTGCAATAACATAAGCCCAATTGCTCCGTCTCCAAAAATTGCCGCAGAATCACCCGGGCTTATGAGAGCCTTCCTCCCAGCATGGACGGCCACTGCCAGAGGCTCCATTAAACATCCTTCCTCGTAGCTGATATTTTCTTTTAGAATATGCACCCACCTCTCAGAGGCAATATAGTAGTCTGAGAAAGCTCCCTCCCCGCTCCTGTATTTTAACTTCAAATTCACACAGTAATTGTATTGTCCTCTCAAACAATAGTAGCAGTGCCCACAGGTTATGAGTGGTTCCACACAGACACGATCCCCAACTTTTACCATGTGTACCTTCTCACCTACTTCTACAACCTCCCCGCACAGTTCATGGCCAAAGGTACAGGGCAGTGGAGCAGATGGGTGACGCCCTCTGTATATATGAAGGTCACTCCCGCAAATAGCAGATGCCTTGACCTTTATGAGTACCTGGTCATCTTTCATAGAAGGTATCTTAACGCTCCTGAATTCCACCACTTCTGGCCGTGTGACAACTGCCATTCGGCCCGTTCGTTGGTCACTCATTATTTTCCCTCCCCCCACAAAAAAGACATAGTTGATTGCATCCTTATGATTATACCGGAATCTACAGCCTTCTTGGAAAACCGTGTTACTCACAGCATCCAAGCATTCGTTTCATTTTGAAATTCACTTGAGAATGTATCCCGGGAAAAGGTCCAATCTAATGGGATGGAAAACCTCCACATATTTTGAATCTTCTAACACGTCAATTGAATGGCTTTGGTTGGACCCTACCCCGAGAATACTTCCAGGCGAAAGTATCTTCTCTTGGTCCTTTATTCTAAATTTTACCTTGCCCTCCAAAAGATACATAACCTGCTCAGCTTCGTGAGTATGTGGTTCCCCCTTTGCTCCTTTTCTGGCATCAACCAAGGTCATCATTATGTTTCCTGTGGAAAATACTTTCCTCCGGAATCCTGGATAGGCATCTGATTCCAAGAACGGTATCTCATCTACATGATGAAATGCTCCCTTCGTAATTTGTAGAACGCTTTCCATGGTACCTCTCCTTGACGTAATTTATTCCTTATCGAACCCTGGCAACAAGACACGTGCATCATCAACTGTTCCTCAGCCATCTACCCCTTTAAAGCCCCCCCGAGAAGACCTTTTACAATGAACCGCTGGGCAAAGACAACGAAAATTATTGGGGGGATAATGGCAATCATACTTGCCGCACAAAGTTGATTCCACAAAATAGTATCATCCAGAAAGAAATCCGTTAGACCTACAGGAATAGTTCGTGCCTCCACTCTGGTCAATGCCAGCGCGTAAGTATATTCATTCCACGTGTACGTGAAGCTTAAAATAGCTGAAGCAATAAGACCAGGTTTTGTTAAGGGCAGCATAACCTTGTAGAACGCAGTAAACTCATTACATCCGTCAATACGTGCCGAATCTAGTAGTTCTTCGGGAAGTGAATCAAAATAGTTTTTCATAATCCATGTAGTAAAAGGCAGCCAAAGAAAAAGACCAGCAAGGATCATCCCCGTGCGGGTATCTCGAAGGCCCACCGCATTGTAAATAATAATAAACGGAATGATAAGAGATATGGGCGGAATTATCCTGGAAGTAATCACTCCGGAGAATGCATATTTGCCGATTCTACGCCGAGAGCGACTAAAACCATACCCTCCCATTACTCCGAATGTCAAACAAAGGAAAGTAACAAATATAGCGATTATTAGACTGTTTTTCATGTAATGGAAAAAGGGACGATTCATAAAGACTTTTACGTAATTTCCCCATTGAGGAACCTGCGGTACCCAGACAGGGGGAAGACGATAGACTTCCTTGCTACTTTTCACAGATGTGACAAAACCCCAACCAATGGGAAAAAGAGACAAACAAATGTAGATTAGTAAGATTGTGTACGCGATTGACTGAAAAAGCATCCTACGTCTTCCTTGCTTCATCATGGGAAAATCTCCTTTTTACAACAGGAACATAGCCTTATTTCTCGATCTTAATAAACTTAAAATAGAGAATGATAATTCCCACTGTAATAAGTAAGAGGCTGACAGACATCGTTGAGGCGTACCCTTGTCTCAGAAAAACTTGCCCCATCCTATAAATGGAGGTAGAGACTACTTCTGTATTATCACTCGGCCCTCCTCCTGTGACAATCCAGACAAAGGGGAAAGCGCGTAGAAGAAATATGGTTTTTATAGAAAGAGCAAATAGAATCTCTGTCTTAATAAAAGGGAGGGTTAAATACCAGAACTTTTGCCAAGAATTTGCACCATCCAAGTCAATGGCATCTTCCAATGTCTGGGGGAGTCTCTGAAGGCCGCTATAAATGAGCACTATAACAAAGGGAGCATCATACCAGCTCCGAATAATAATGAGCCAGATCATGGCGCTGGGTATTTTGCCCAACCAATGATAATGTTCATTCAGAATTCCTATGTCAACTAAGAGCACGTTCAGTATCCCAAACATCTTACCGAGTACCCACTTCCATAGAATCCCACTTGCTGCGGGAGGGATCATCCAAGGAATAAGCAACGATGTCAAAAAGAGAGTCTTAAATCTCTCTATCTGGTCAAGAGCTAAGGCAAGTCCAATGGAAAGGGGCATTATTACTGCAAGGGTACCAAAGGCGTACACACCGGTGTGGCCAAGATAGGTAAGAAACGACTGGCTATGAAAAATCTTAATAAAATTACCTAATCCTACAAAATAGATACGGTTGTATAGAATCTCTCGTACAAATAAGCTCGTATAAAAAAGAAATGCCGTGGGAAATGCAACCACGACCAAAATAATAATCACTACGGGGGCATACATTAAGAGAGAGAAGTTCCTCTCAACAAACAGGCTTAGTTTACTGTTCATTGTGCTCACTTAACAATTAGCTGTGGAAACTGTAACCGAGTTACCCCTGGCCTGTGTGACTCGTGAGGGGTAACTCGGTAAACAGGCAATCCACCAACTGTTTCGATCAGAGTTCTCGTTGCTTAATCTGTGCAACAGCATCATCCAAGGCTTCCTTGGCAGATTTTTCTCCCATTAGAACTTTCCTCACTTCCCGGGCAACTATGTATTCGATCTCAGCATACCCGCGGTGAACCGGACTTTTTGCCAGGGAGCTCGCCGTTCCGATCTCTTCTGAGAAAGGTACTTGTTCTTTCAGATAAGGAGAATCAAACACTGTCTGGTAAAGAGGAACATTGAACTCTATCAGGTAGCTCGTCCACTCTGACCTATAGTTGGTTAACCATAGAGCAAGTTGCTTCGCTTCATCAATATGTTTGGATTTGTTATTGACAACAGGATAGATTACCCTTGTTAAGGATGGTGCTAACTTACCGCTTTTGGAGGGGAGTTGAGCCAACTTCAGTTGTTCCCCATACGGTGAGTCTAAGGCTTGGAGAATCATACTTCCGGCTTCGGCGAAGGTAGTCGCTGCTTTCCCAGCTTGCCAAACTTCAATACAATCAGCTTTCATGTAGTCTATCACCGTCTCTGGCGAGAATCCATACTTGTTTTTGAGATCGCTCATGAATTGTAGCGCGTCTACACCGGGTTGACTATTGAAAATAGGATTCTCAGCTTCATCGTACATGTCTCCGCCAGCTGTATAGAGAAAGCGGACAAAGGATACAAAAGCGCCCTTTCCGGGTCCTCCCGCATAGACAAATCCGTACTGATCAATCATTCCATCACCGTTCTTGTCAATGGTAAGCTTTTTGCAGAGGGACAAAAAATCATCCCAACCCCTAGGAAGATTCTCATACCCAGCACCCCTTACCAGATCGTCTCTGTAAAAGATAACGCTCGGTTGACAGTACCAAGGAAGAGCGTAAAGCTTACCATCCGGACCTGTCGCGGGAATAAGCGCCCCAGGGCTGTATTCATCTTTCAATTGCTCGGAGACAACATCCTCTAAGGACGCAATCCATTTGCTGTGGATGAAATCAGGGAGCCACTCACCCTTTGCCTCGATAACGTCAAAAATACTTTCTCTCCGAGCTAACGTCCCATAGTTTTCTTCTACCATCTTGGGCGAGGGTATAGATACAATCTTCACTTTGTTTCCTGTGTTCCTTTCGAACGCTTTCATGATCTCGGTAGTCGCGGGGTCAGATTCTATGGCGCCTGCGTTGCTGAAGGTTAAGGTCACTCCCTTGGCCCATCCGGGAGTCAAAAACAAACCGAGGAGAAAACTCATTAACAGAAACAGCGTAAGCATCCTTTTCGTTTTCACGGTAACCTCCTTTTATATTCGTTTCTCTCAGGGATAATTCGTCAAACTATTGTCTCCTCACCTCCTAGTGTATAATAGATTTGGGTACCCTACTAAATCTTTATCAAACAAAGTAGGGCGGCAGACATTATACAATCTGCCTATTGACCCGTTTTATTATTGCAGAATATTTGATATTATGGA
>Ga0307432_1000728_pt1 | contig 23015 bp, 21 predicted proteins | sample SalMarWE160150MG_FD_202158 | JGI IMG/M metagenome (GOLD analysis project Ga0307432, IMG submission 202158) | Salt marsh sediment microbial communities from the Plum Island Ecosystem LTER, Massachusetts, United States - WE1603-150 | ecosystem: Environmental > Aquatic > Marine > Intertidal zone >...
ACATAAAAAGGATAACCAATGCCTGAGAATGTAGTTCTTATTGGATTTATGGGCTCCGGGAAAGACTCTGTCGCAAAAGAGATATCAAAAAAGACAGATTTATCTTTTATTTCCATGGATGATTTTATAGTTCTTAAGGAAAAAAGATCAATAAACAAGATATTCGAAGAATCGGGCGAAAAATATTTTCGAAAAACAGAAAAAGAAACCTTAAAGAGAATAAAAAACATTAAAAATATTGTTGTTGCCACAGGTGGAGGGGTAGTAAAAGACGAAGAAAATAGAAAAATTCTATCCGGGATGGGAAAAGTTATATATCTATATACCAGCCTCGATGCGGTAAAACAAAGATTAGATAAAAATAAAACAAGACCTTTAATAAAGAATAAAGACAATATCATTAAAATTTACAACGAGAGAATGAAAAAAGGATTCTACGAATTCGCCGATGAAAAGATAGATACCTCGCAAATCACCCCAATCCAGGTGGCAGAAAAGATACTTAAAAACTTACAAATCAAAACAAAAAGCAAAGAAAAAACCTTTAAAGAATATAAACTGAAGGCTGAATCAAAAGAATATCCGATTTATATCGGTTGTAATATTTTACAGGAAAAAAATTCTGATCTAAATCTGGAATTTAAATCAGATAAAGTCGCAATAATCTCCAACCCGGTAGTAGGTGCCCTATACATAAAAGAAATAGAAAAAATGCTTATAGATAAAGGGGTTAAACCTCATACATGTATAATCCCCGACGGAGAAAAATACAAAAACTTTGATACAATTAAAAAAATATTCGATGCTCTGTTAAAAGAAAACATGGATAGATCTTCCAGCATTATAGCTCTCGGAGGCGGAGTAATAGGAGACATGGGCGGTTTTGTTGCTTCCACATTGAAGCGAGGCGTATCTCTCATACATATTCCAACTACACTAATAGCGCAGGTAGATTCTTCTATAGGAGGCAAAACGGGGTTCGACCATCCTCTAGGAAAAAATATGATAGGTACATTTTACCAGCCTGATATGGTTTTAATCGACATCAAAAAACTCTTAACACTTCCGAAAAAAGAATTCAGGAACGGTCTTGCGGAAGTTATCAAATATGGAATAACACATGATACGGAATTGTTTGATATTCTTGAAAAGAAACAAAAAGAAATAATAGATCGTGATGTTAAACTATTACAAAAAATTGTTTCGCGTTGTGTACAGATAAAAAAAGAAGTGGTTGAAGAAGATGAAAAGGAAGAAAAAGGAATAAGAGAAGTATTAAATTACGGACATACAATTGGGCACATTATTGAAACACTTACCGGGTATTCCAAATATTCACACGGAGAAGCTGTAGCAATTGGCATGGTAGAAGAAGCCCGGTTAGCTCAAAAAGAAGGTCTGCTGCCAAACGAAGATTTAAAAAGGATAGAAGAATTAATAGAAAAATACGAATTACCATTCTCTATACCTAAAAATATAAAAAGGGACGATATGAAAAATTGCGTGTCTCAAGATAAAAAAGTAAGAAAAGGAAAAATCCGATTACCTGTTCCCACAAAAATAGGGGAAATAATAACGAGGGAGGTAGAATGCAAAAATTTCTTGTGATTCACGGACCTAATCTAAACCTTTTGGGGAAAAGAAAACCAGAGGTTTACGGAAATATGAACCTCGAAAAAATAAATGAAGAAATAAAAAATTTCGCAGAAAACAAAAAAATAGATGTAAAAATTATACAATCTAATGAAGAAGGAGAAATCGTAGACGCAATCCAGAAAGCGCAAAGCTATTCAGCGATTGTAATAAACCCGGGCGGATATACACATACATCTGTCGCAATCCGGGACGCAATTGAAGCTGTAGAAATTCCTACCGTAGAAGTTCACTTAAGCAATATATACGCACGTGAAGATTTCAGGCATAAAAGTATGAGCGCTCCCGTATGTGTAGGACAAATAAGCGGCCTTGGATGGTACGGGTACATATTGGCGTTAGAGTACCTGATGAGAAAAGACAGACAATAAAGAAATTAGTTATGAAATTAAAAAATGGAGAAACACAAAATGGACTATAACTTACCTGACGAAAGAGGTTACTTTGGAAAATTCGGGGGCAGATTTATACCGGAAGTATTGATGGACAACATGGATGAACTCGAAAAAGCTTATCTATCATTTAAAAAAGACAAAAACTTCAAAAAGGAATTAGACTCACTGCTAAGAAATTATGCAGGTAGACCTTCTCCCCTATACTTTGCGGAACGACTGACAGAAAAGACAGGAGGAGCCAAAATATATCTAAAACGGGAAGATATGATGCATACCGGCGCCCATAAAATAAACAACACTCTGGGACAAGTACTTCTGGCAAAAAAAATGGGTAAAGAAAGGATAATAGCCGAAACAGGCGCCGGACAACATGGCGTAGCTACTGCGACAGCCTGTGCTCTTTTAGACCTTGAATGTCATGTTTATATGGGAACAACCGATGTAAAAAGGCAAAAAATGAATGTCTTTAGAATGGAATTACTCGGAACAGAAGTCATTCCCGTAGATTCAGGCTCAAAAACTCTTAAGGACGCGATTAACGCAGCTATTAGAGATTGGGTTACCAATGTAGAAACAACTTATTATTGCATAGGATCTGTAGTAGGACCGCATCCATATCCGATGATGGTCAGGGATTTTCAATCAATTATAGGAGAAGAAAGCAAGAGGCAAATTTTAGAAAAAGAAAATAAGTTGCCGGATATAATTACGGCCTGTGTCGGAGGCGGAAGTAACGCTATTGGTATTTTTTACGCTTTCATGGAAGAAAATAACGTTAAAATGATCGGTGTGGAAGCAGGTGGCTTGGGACTCGACACTAAAAAACATGCCGCCAGCTTATGTAAAGGAGGAATCGGTACTCTACACGGAGCAATGAGTTACCTTCTTCAGGATAAAGATGGACAAATAACAGAAACACATTCTGTTGCTCCGGGACTTGATTATCCGGGAGTGGGACCGGAACATTCCTATTTTAAAGATAAAGGAGTTATTGAATTTACAGCGATTACAGATGACGAAGCTTTAGATGCGTTCAATACACTTTCCCAAATAGAAGGTATAATTCCCGCGCTGGAAAGCTCACATGCTGTTGCCCATGCTATAAAAATTGCCCCGGATATGCCAAGGGAATCGATAATTCTGGTAAATCTTTCAGGACGAGGAGACAAAGATTTGGAGATCGTGGAGGAAATCTTATGCAAAAAACAATAAGTATCTCAGAAAAATTTAAAGAATTAAAGAAAAAAAATGAAGCGGCTTTGATTCTTTATCTTACCGGAGGTTTTCCAAATCTGGCCGAATCTATGAAAATAACTAAAACACTCGCGGAAAGCGGAGCTGATATCATTGAAATAGGCATTCCTTTCTCGGACCCCATCGCGGACGGACCCACAATACAGGAATCCTCACACACTGCGCTTATGAAAGGAACAACCCTAAAAAGAATCATTCATAATATTAAAAAACTCGAAATCCAAAAACCTCTTGTTTTTATGAGTTATTTAAATCCACTCCTCGCCTATGGCAAAGAAGAAATTTTAAGCGACATGAACAAAAGCGGAGTAAGCGGTTTAATTATACCAGACCTTCCCGTAGAAGAAGCAACCGAATGGATCGAACTATCTAAAGAATATCATATAGAACTAATATTTCTGCTAACACCCGCATCACTTCCAAAAAGAAGAAAAAAAATCGTTCAAGAAACACGAGGGTTCCTATACTGTGTTTCCGTACTAGGAACCACGGGCGTAAGAAATAAAATGCCTTCATATATTAACAAATTTTTAAAAGATATAAGGAAAAGTACTGAAACACCAATAGCTCTTGGATTCGGTATATCTACGGCAAAACAGATAGAAGTTCTCCGGAATCAAGTCGATGGAGTAATTATAGGAAGCCGAATAATAGAAGCTATAAAAAATGAAGAAAACCTAAAAGAACTCGTAGCGGAGTTTAAGGAAGCCACAAAACGATAAACATGAAAAACATAACCATAAAGAAAGAAACTGCGAAATGAAAAAAAATAAAAACAAATATTTAAAATCTTTGTGCTCTTTGTGTTCTTTGTGGTTCAAATATTCTTTGGAGGGAAAATGATAATAACAATGTCTTCAGGCGCAACAAAAAAAGATATCACAAGAGTCAAAGAGAAAATAAAAGAACTCGGATATGAATCAAAAATCTTTAAGGGCGTAAAGAAAACAGTAATTCATGTCATAGGCGCAACGGACAGAGAAAGAATAACTCAATCGATAGAACAACTTCCCGCTGTAGAACGGCTCACGCCTATCTTGAGTCCATTTAAAATGGGCAGCAGAGAATTTCACCCTGAAAATACAATTGTTTCGGTAAATGGTAAGACAATTGGTGGTGAAGAAATTGTAATTATGGCGGGTCCATGTTCAGTCGAATCCGAAGATATCGTATTGGAAATAGCAAAAGCAGTCAAGGAGGCAGGCGCAAAAATACTTCGCGGAGGAGCCTTTAAACCCAGAAGTTCCCCTTACAGTTTCCAGGGAATGGGAGAAAAAGGGCTAAAAATACTGGCAGAAGCCAGAGAACAAACCGGGCTTTCCATAATAACTGAAGTCGTATCCGAAGTCGATGTACCTCTGGTTGCAAAATATGCTGATATTCTACAAATAGGAGCACGGAATATGCAAAATTACCAACTGTTAAAAACGGTCGGAAGGTTTAACAAACCTGTTTTACTCAAAAGAGGTATATCGGCGACCATCGAAGAATGGCTTATGTCTGCTGAATATATACAATCAGAAGGTAATCACGATGTAATCCTATGCGAAAGGGGAATCAGAACCTTCGAAACTTATACAAGGTACACTCTCGATATAAGTACTGTACCGGTTATAAAAGAGCTCAGTCATCTTCCTATAATTGTCGACCCAAGTCATCCCGCAGGCAACAGTAAATACGTTCCAGCTCTGGCCAGAGCGGCAATAGCAGCAGGAGCCGATGGAATATTAATGGAAGTTCACACCCAACCTTCTCAAGCTCTTTCCGACGGAAAACAATCCGTTAAGCCTATAGTATTCAAAGAATTAATGCATGACTTAAAAAACATAGCAAAAGTAGTGGGAAGGAAAATATGAAACGAATAATATATCAAGGAGAACCGGGCTGCAACAGCGACGTCGCGTCCAATAAATTTTTCCCGAAGAACATAAAAAGAACAGGTGTACGAACATTTAAAGATATCTTTGAAATGGTGAAAAGCAAAGCTGAAACTTACGGTGTTGTTCCCGTAGAAAATTCTCTTACAGGAAGTATCCATCAAAATTATGATCTACTGCTCGAATATGACGTCTGGGTTATAGGCGCGGTAAACCTCAGAATAGAACATAATCTTCTAGCTCCGGCCGGTACGGATATAAAATCGATTAAAGAAGTCTGGTCTCATCCGGAAGCGCTCGCTCAATGCAGAGATTTTCTCTCCTCTCATCCGGAATATAAAGTGGTATCGGTTTACGATACCGCGGGTGCCGCAAAAATCGTGAAAGAACAAAAAATAAAAGATGTAGCTATCATCGCTGGACCGCAGGTCGCGAAGCTATACAAATTCACAAAATTAAAAGAAAACATCGAATCCCACCCCGATAATTTCACGAGATTTCTTATTATATCTAAAGAGAGAAAAATATACACTGGCGAAAACGCGAGAACGATGTTCGTTTTCGGTGTAAAAAATGAACCCGGAGTACTATTCAGGTGCCTAAGTATTTTTGCTCTCAGGAACATAGATTTAACCAAATTGGAATCAAGAGCAGTCATGGGGCGACCATATGAATATCTTTTTTATATCGATTTCAAGGGCAGTATGGAAGATGAAAATTGCAAACACGCGGTCGAGACTTTAAAAGAAGTGGTAAAATACTTTAAGCTTCTCGGAAGTTATATTATAAAGGATAAAAAGTGAAATTAATTTTATCGAAATCATCTAAAGTGAAAGGGGAAATAAAAGTTGGAGGAGATAAGTCTATTACACACAGGGCCTTAATCTTAGGCTCGATCGCCGAAGGTACAACCACGTTGAAGGATTATTCAAAATGCGACGACTGTATGTCGACTCTGGAAATAATGAAGAAACTCGGTATAACGATCCTCAGAAATGAAGCGCGTGTAAGAATAGAAGGTAAAGGATTAAATGGATTAAAAGAATCCACCGATGTATTAAACTGTAATAATTCGGGCACTTCAATGCGTTTATTATCGGGTCTTTTGGCGGGTCAAAGTTTCTTTTCCGTATTAACGGGTGATAGTTCTCTATTAAAACGACCTATGAGAAGAATTGTAGAACCCCTTACTCTTATGGGAGCAAAAATAATCGGCAGAGATAACAATAAATTCGCTCCACTCGCTATAAAAGGAGGAAAACTCGAAGCGATAGATTATAAAACCCCTGTAGCCAGCGCGCAGGTAAAATCCGCTATACTACTGGCTTCTCTGTATGCTAAGGGTAATTCTTCTATTACAGAACCCTCCATGAGCCGTGACCATACGGAAAGAATGTTGAACTTATTCGGAGCAAAAATCGAATCTTCCGAAAACAAAATAACTGTAAAAGAAAAAAATAACTTAATAGCAAAAGAAATATCTATACCGGGAGATATTTCGTCCGCGGCTTTTTTTCTCGTTCTTGCGAGTGTAATCAAAGGTTCAAACATACTTATTAAAAATATAGGAATAAACCCAACGAGAACAGGCATTCTTGAAGTTTTAAAAAGTATGGGTGCCGATATTTCAATAAAAAACGAAAGAAATCAAAACTATGAACCCACAGCCGATTTACTTGTAAAAAGTAAAGAATTAAAAGGAATAACTATTTCCGGTGATATTATACCCAAAATAATTGATGAACTACCTATAATAGCTGTAGCTGCCACTCAAGCGGAAGGGGAAACAGTAATAAAAAACGCGGAGGAATTAAGAGTAAAAGAAACTGATAGAATTTACGCCATAGCTACGGGCCTAAAGAAAATGGGCGCAAAAGTCGAAGAAAAACCGGATGGGCTAATAATAGAAGGACCAATTAAACTTAAAGGGAACATTTGTGAAAGTTTTGGCGACCATAGAATCGGTATGGCGCTTGCAATTGCAGGAGTTATAGCAGAAGGAAAAACAACACTCGTAGAATCCGAATGTATAAATATTTCCTTTCCAGAATTTAACGGAATACTCAGGAGGATATGTGGAGCAAATAACATCAGAGAAGAAAATTAGTTTTTTGCATAAGAAAATCAAGGTAAAGGCTTCTCCTGAAGCAGTCTTTGAAAAAGCATATAAAGAAGATCCTTTTAGCTTTATTTACGAATCAATGATACACATTAAAAAAAGAGGAGAACATTCACTTTTAGGTGGAAGACCATTTATTACATTAAAAAGCACCGGAGAAAATATCGACATTGAAATTTTCGAAGAAAAACACAAAGAAAAAGGCAATCCTCTTAACAAAATAAGAGAATTGATGTCTTTAGTAGAAAATTATCCTTACATCCCGGGTTTCTCAGGTGGTGCGGTCGGTTATCTTTCTTATGATACAGTGAGATTTTTCGAAAAAATCCCTGACAAAAACTCAGATGAAATCAATGCACCAGAAACTTATTTCATGTTTCCTTCGGAAATCATACTTTTTAACCATAAAAATGATACTGTAGATATAATTTTATATACAAATAATGATGATAACAAAAGAATCGAAGAACTTACAAAAATAATAAAAACTTCCGAAGAGATAGACTATAATTTATCCGAAGGAAGCAAAATTGAATTTACCGGTAACTTTACAAAAGAAGAGTATTGCGACGCCGTAGAAAAAGCCAAGGAGTATATTTATGCCGGAGATATATTCCAGGTTGTTCCATCACAACGATTCAAAGCTGTAAACGAAAAAGATCCTCTCAATATATATAAAGCCCTCCGTCTTACAAATCCTTCTCCTTATATGTACTACCTGAGGTTTAATGACCTATATATTCTAGGATCCTCTCCTGAAACGCTCATTAAACTTGAAGCGGGAGGACTTGTAACCAGTAACCCAATCGCAGGAACAAGAAGAAGGGGTAAAAATGAAGAAGAAGACAATAAATTCGCTAAAGAACTCTTAAGTGATGAAAAAGAACTCGCAGAACACGTTATGCTTGTTGATCTTGCCAGAAATGATATTGGCAGAGTATGCGAATACGGAACTATTAGAGTTTCGGATTTCATGCGTATTGAAAAATATGCTAAGGTTATGCACAATATATCGGTTGTAAATGGTAATTTACTCGAAGACAAGGACGCTTTCGACCTTATACGTGCTACATTCCCCGCGGGAACCGTTTCAGGAGCGCCTAAGATAAGAGCAATGGAGATAATCGACGAATTGGAACCCGTAAGACGCGGCATTTATGCAGGAGCCCTGGGTTACTTCGGATTTGCCGGCAATATGGATTTATGCATAGGTATAAGGACAATAGTAATATACAAAGATATGATTTACTTTCAGGCAGGAGGTGGAGTTGTAGCGGATTCGGTACCCGAACTTGAATACAAAGAAACTATAAATAAAATGAGTGCCTTAAAAAAGGCTATAGAGCTATCACAATGATTTTACTAATCGATAATTACGATTCTTTTGTGTATAATCTTGCCCAGTTCTTGGGAGAATTAGGAGCAAAAATACAGGTAAAAAGAAATGATAAAACCTCTATCAAGGAAATCGAGGAATTAAATCCAACATCGATAATAATCTCACCCGGCCCGGGAACGCCAAAAGATTCAGGTATAAGTCCTGAAGTTATACTACATTTTAAAGAAAAAATCCCCATAATGGGAGTGTGTCTGGGGCATCAAACAATAGGAGAAGTCTTCGGAGGTAAGGTTATAAGAGCAAATAACATATTACACGGAAAAACTTCCAAAATACACCATGATGGCAAAACAATATTCGAAAACATAGAAAATCCATTTACCGCAACACGTTATCATTCTTTAATTGTTGAAAGGAAAAGTCTGCCGGATTGTTTTACACTTTCAGCCTGGACAACCGATAACACGATAATGGGAATAAGACATAAAAAATACAATATAGAAGGGGTACAATTTCATCCGGAATCAGTGTTAACGGAAGTTGGTATGGAGATTTTAAAAAACTTTATTAAAGGAAGGGAAATAGAGTGAAAGTTATAAAGTATAATGAAATCGATGAGGATTTCTTCAAATATCAAGAAATAGAGGAAATCAAAAACGTCAGAAAAATAATAAGCGACGTAAAAACCAGCGGAGATAAAGCACTCAAGAAATATACTAAACAATTCGACAATGTTGAACTAAACCAAATAAAAATAAGCGGGATAGAGATAGAAAATGCGTACAAAAGAGCCACAAAAGAGGAAATAGAAGCTATAGAAAAAGCAGCTGAAAATATTAAAATTTTCGCGCAAAAACAAAAAGAACAATTCAATAATTTTGAATTTGAAATCAAAAAGGGAGTGTTCACAGGACAGACAATAAAACCAATTAAAAGAGTAGGCGTTTACGTCCCGGGAGGAAACTTTCCCCTGGCATCAACACTCCTGATGTGCGCAATACCCGCACAAGTAGCAGGTGTATCCGAAATAGCCGTCTGTTCTCCCCCAACTTACCAGGGCAGTATACATCCATTGATACTTAACATCGCTCATACTCTTAAAATTACAGAAATTTATAAATCGGGAGGAGCGCAGGCAATAGCCGCCCTGGCATATGGAACAGAAACAGTAAAGAAAGTAAACAAGATAGTCGGTCCGGGTAATAAGTACGTGCAATCCGCAAAAAAGGAAGTTTTGGGTAACGTAGGCATTGATTTTATAGCCGGTCAGACGGAAATAATGATAATAGCGGATGAAATAGCAGAAGCAAAAATAATAGCCTCGGATTTGCTTTCGCAGGCAGAACATGACGTAGATGCGCTGCCTATTCTGGCAACTACATCAGAGAGACTTGCAAAATCTGTTTTAAGCGAAATCGACAAGCAATTAAATGTTTTAAAAACTAAAAGTATAGCAGAACAATCAATTACAAAAAAAGGTATGATAATCTTACTGAATAATATCGATGATGGTATAGAACTCGCGAACAGGCGAGGACCTGAGCATCTGGAAATTCAAATTAAAGAAGCGGAACGATACAAAGATAAACTCCATAATTACGGTTCCCTTTTTATAGGTAAATACTCAGCGGAAGCGCTCGGAGATTTCTCCAGTGGATTAAATCACACGTTACCGACAAACACAACAAGCAAATACACAGGGGGACTCTGTGTTAAGGATTTCCTGAAAATACAAACCACACTCGAGGTAACGGAAGAGGGACTAAAAGAGATAGGACCAGTAGCGGAAAAACTTGCTGAAATCGAAGGACTACACGCGCATCTCGAATCGATACGAACACGATACGAAAAATAAAATAAAAAAAATACCACAGAGAGCACAGCGAGACTTATTGGGATTAGAAGCAGTGCAAGTTAGAAGTCCAGGGATAATGGATTAAGTGGTATACAAAAATTTAGTCCAACGTCCAAAGTCCGAAGTCCAGAGTCGAAATTCAAAACTCAAAATTCAAAACTCGAAATTAAAACTTGCTCTTCTTCGTAGCTTTGTGGCTAATTCAAGGGAGGTAGAATGGAATGTATACAAGATAAAAATTTAGAAAATTGTAACTGTACTTACGAACCTTGCTCCAGAAAAGGAAGATGCTGTTTATGTATTCAATATCATTTAAGAATGAGGGAACTCCCAGCATGCGTTTTCCCTGATAATGTGGAAAAAACTTACGATAGATCCTTTGAGAAATTCGCCGAACTCATCAGAGAAGGAAAAATTTAGGAGGTAGAATGCAAAAAAAATTAACCTTAATAATTTTACTCGCTTTTATTCTGCAGATAAACTGTGCACATCAAGGTTTTTCAAAACAAACTCAAACGATAATCGAAAATGGTAAATTAAGTTCCCCGGAGCTTAAAAATCTTATAGATAATAAAAACAAAGATTATGTACTTATAGATGTACGCAGCGTGGGTGAATACAATTCCGGATATATACCAACAGCAATAAATATACCCGTAAATACGATTGAAAACCGCACTGATGAAATACCTGAAAATAAATTAATTATTGTTTATTGTAAAGTAGGCGAACGAGCGGAAAACGCCAGGAAAAAGTTGATAGAATCAGGACATGAAAATGTAATAAACTTCGGCGGAACTAATTCGTGGAAATACGAATTGGTGAAATAGAATTTAGGTACCGGGTACTGGATACTGGGTCCCGGGTTCCAGTTTTCTTTAGTTGGATCGTTTGTTCGTTAGTTCGTAAAAGACATTGGACTTAGGACTTTGGGGCGTGTTGCCCAAACCCGATAAAGTGAAATTTACAGTCTAGCCAGGTCATTGCGAACGCTTCTTCTTTGCTCTGCCAAAGTGAAGCAATCTTTTCGTATATGATGAAATCGCGACGTTTGAGTCTAACAATTGAGATTGCTTCGCCGGGGTTAGGCAAGAAGATTGACTCGCAAAGACATTTCCCAGGATGAGAAAAAGCCTTTCGGCAACACGCCCTTTGGACGCTGGACTATATTTTAAGATACCACTTAATCCATAATCCTTATCAGTTTTGCTGTGTACTCTGTGGTAAAATAAAAAATTACTGGAATCGAAAATATATTCTCCCTTCTGAAGGAGAAATGCCTTTTGGCACCGCGTACTCTAAAGAGAATTTTTTTATACTTAAACCAAAACCATAAGAATATTGCCATCTATCCTCAAAAAAATTAGCATCCACAAAAGGATAAGCTGTTAAAAAACCAATTTCATTTCTAAGTTCTAAACCTACCACCCCACCTTCTTTAACTGTCTTGCCCGGATATCCTCTGAAAGACTTAAAATAAGTTAAAGAACTTTCTTCAAAAGAAATTTTAAAATAATTTAATTTAAAAAGCAAAAAGAATAAGTAAATATCGGCGGACGCATCAAGATCCCATCCCCTGCCTTTTCTAAATCTTTCTCTATAATCAAAATCAATAATTCCTGCATAATATGAAAAACCAACATCTATAAAAGGATAGGATTCACTGATCTCCTCACTCGACATAAACTCCATACCAAACTTACCGAAAAATATAGCATCACTATAAAGATACTCTAAACCCGAAGAAAAAGAAATTAAATTGTAATTATTCTTTATATAATCATGATCTAAAGAAAAACTCAAATTTACCGGTAAATAAAATATATCCGGTTCAATATATTCGAATACTTCATTTTGATAATCTTCGCCCTCCCTTTCCAATTTTATATCGACTTTTCTTCCTTTCCCAAAAAAATTAGAATTACTAAAATCGATCAATCCGCTAAAACCACCGTTATTAGAATACGAAACCGCTCCATTTAAGTCTCCGTCGGTCTTCTCATACAAAAAAAGTATGACATCTACCCAACCTTCTTCTAAGGCGGGCAACAATTTAAAGGAATCAACATCAATAAAATTTATTTTTTCTAAATCATTAATTGTTCTACTAATTTTTGTTTCATTAAATATATCATTTTGCTTAATTTGAATTTTCCCTCTAAAGTAATCCGGATTAGTATATAAGAGACCTTCAATTAAAACATCATTAACTCTCTGCATTTTACCAGGCTCTATTATGAATTTACAATTTATATAGGAAGAATCAAGATAGAATTCACAGGGACTAACGCGCACAAAAGGAAAACCCTGATCCGAATAAAAAGTTATAATTTTTTCAATATTTTTTTCAAACAACTCCTGACTAAAGATTGTGCCCTTTTGGGGCATCAAACTTTCTAATTTCTGTTTAGAAAAGATAATGTTCCCTTCAAAAGTAATATCACCTATAAAAAAAACACCATCAGTTAAAAAAGAAGACCCGGAGGAAAACTCTCCGGGTAATAAAGAAAATATTAAGGCTATAATCAACAAGGACTAATTCCGGGACTTGTAATAAACAGTATCCGCGAACGAGAAATTGAAAAATACATTTTTATAATTAAGCACCGGTATGGAATCAACATAATTAAACGTTATAACCCTGACCCCCTCCCAATCATCGATATAAATCTCTATATTTTCCTCTTTTAGAGGTATTTTCTGCTCCTCAGCCATTTCAAGTAATCTGCTCGGAACTGCACTATAAGCAATATTTGAATTAGAACCAAAAAGTTCTTGTGCCTCAGATTTTAAATTCGAATAATCCAATTTTACTTTAATGCAACGAACTCCAAACAGAATACCATAACCTAAAACAATAATAATTAAAAACCACAGAAAAATTTTACCCATGGAATCTCCTCTTTATCTTTAAGGTTTATAAACCTTAAAATTTTACCACCTTACTTTTTTAACCTCTTCTATATTGTTCCGTGCGTTACTTATGCCCCTCTGCGCGTATTGTATCCATTTAGAATCATCTGTTTTTGTCTTTGTCTTTTGCCAAATTCTTATGGATTCTTCAAACTTTTCGATAGCTGGATTCCATTCTTTATTCTGCATATTATTTAAACCCAACCTGTAGTAATACTCACCATAAAGAGCAAATAGAATACCATCATTTGGATCGATGGATAACCCTTTATTTACGTATTTCTTAACACCCGGAAGATTATTCCTGGTAAGTTCAAGATTGATCAACTGATAATAAACACTCAAATTGTTGGGTTCTATCTTCAATGCTTCATTATAGTATTTCTCGGCTGTCTTATATTGTCTTAACTTCAAATAAGCATTACCTATCTGGATTCTGCTGGAAACATGTTTAGGAATTATCTTGATTATAGATTTATATTCTTCGATAGCTTTTCCGTACTCTTTAAGTTCCAAATAGGCTTCGCCAAGCTTTTTAATTGTTTCGATATCGTTGCCAAAAGTTTCTTTAGCCTTCTTTAAATAGTTCACTGCTTCCCCGTAACGTTTACGCTCAAAATAAGCGTTCCCCAATCTAAAAGCCACTCCTCCATTATCCGGGTTCAGCTGATATGCCTTTTTGTAGCTCTCCAGCGCTTCGTCGTATCTTCCCTGCGATTCAAGATAACTTGCGTATAAATCATAACTGGTTGGGTCTTTGGGATTATCTTTTATTATTTTCTCAAAAAGTTGTTCCGCTTTTTCCGGTTTTCCCATCTTCGCGTATAGAGACGCGATAGCTTGTGCCATTTTTCGGTTGGACTCAGGATCGGAAAAACATGTTACTCCTTTCTTGCAAATCGCTAAAGCTTTATTCGTATCTCCAACTATAAGATATACCTGCCTGAGAGCCAGATAAGCATCAACGTACGTGGAATCCGCCTCGATAGCTTTTTTCAAAAGAGGTATTGCTTCATCATAGTTTTTCTGTCTCATATGTTCGAAAGCAAAACTATAAAATTTCTCCGCTTCAGAAATTTCTCCTTGAGCAACTTCATTCGAACCACTTTTATCACTGGCAGTCGCGCAACTCGTAAAAAATAATAAAAAGAAAAGAAAAAAAACCCTTAGGAATTTCACTTTTTAACCCTCCCTTCCTTTTGATTTTGGACTTACCGCAAGAATCGTTTTCTCAAGATCTTTTGCTTTAATCCAAACAAAATAGGTCTTACCCGTATCATCGGTTTCATAATAGGGGCCTTCGTGGAAGGATTCTTTAACAAGACCCTTGTAATTATTGACGAACCTGACCTCCATAACCAATTTAGTTCTATCCGAATCGTTGGCTTCGGAAATCAATCTATAACCGTTATCTGTAATCTCCAGAATAGGATCACTCGATAAATCTTCCGCTATTTCTTTCATCGCTTCTTGTTCTTTAAATAATTCATACAAATTACCTGTAGGGATACTATCATTTTCATCTTCATAAAGTCTAACCATAGATACAATATTACCAAGAGAAGAATATCCATTTAGAACTCTATTATTATCTAAAACTTCCATTCTCTCAGAATAAAAAGAATTAAAAAGGTTTACAGCCAAAGGGATTTTCTTTTTGAAAATAACTATATCATCAAGAAACTCCAATCTTTTGTCCCCATGAATATAAGAAATCATCTTATTATCGAATTCTTTTAGATCGTCTATCAGAACCGCGTCTTTTTTCGGATCAAGAACATCAATAATTTTGTCAACTTGATCTTTAATCTTTTTATGATACAATGAAATCGTATCTGCTTCATCCATCGGCTGCAAAAACTTACCCTGAACTACCAAAAGCGGATCGCCTAATTTTCTTTCAATATGATCGAATAAAAATACAACAACATTTTCTATTATAGTATCCTTTAAGCTTTCCTTCTCCAATAGATTATTCTCGATTCCATCGACCATATAACCAAGCTCTTCTTTTTCCTGCCTCATTGAATTGATAACCCTGTTTTTTTCTGCTTCTAAATTTATTCCGGATAAAAAATCTAACAGCGCATTTAATTCCGGTCCGATATTTCTATAGTCATATTGTCTGGCTTCCTTAATCTCATAAACCGCATAAGTCATGGCGGAATCGATTGGATAAAGATACCTGTATATCCTATTTTGCATAGTACTATCCGCGGTGAATAAGTTCTTCTTCAGTTCCTTGATTATACCTTCACATTGTGTGATTTTAGTTTGCGCTCTCATTACAGCCATTTTTTTTCTTGAAATCCAATCGGGATCAGTATTGATTTCTCTCCTGAAATAAGGTTCCAAAACTCTTTCCCATTCCACCTCCGCCGGATATTGTCCGTTTTTTATCATATATTTTTCAAGCGCGTTTCTAATTTCTTTCAGTCCTTTTTCGGCTTTCATCCTATGCGCCCTTCCGGCAAAAACAGCTTCCCCACCACACGAAACAAATAACAAAGTACATGTAATTACTATCAAAATCAGAGTTTTTTTCATAAAAATTAACCCTCCATTCTAACTTTGGAGCCGACGGGACTTGAACCCGTGCCCTCCTGACTGCCAGTCAGGCGCGCTACCAACTGCGCCACGGCCCCTATTCATAATCCTAATAATAATGTGATTTGTTGAATTGTCAAGATATTTATCCCCCCAAAACCCTCACTTTTTTGAACCACAAAGACCACAAAGGACACAAAGTTTTTATTTGTTTTTACAATTCAACCATTCAACTGTTCAACAATTCAACTAATCCGAAGGATTCGTAATTCTATTTGACCATTTTTCAATTCAACAAATCAACTAATCCAAAGGATTTTTAATGCTATTGACAAAAATGTAGTTAACTTTAAGATAGAATTATGACTTTATTCCTCATAAAAATGCGACTCTTGAGAGTGTTTAATTCTATTTCATCGATAAGAAAATCGAATCTTACAGTGTACTCTATTGTCTTTTTAATCTTTATAATAGGAATATTTCTTTTCTTCTACAGATTTTTTTTATTTTTAGCTCCAATAGAAGTTATTGGCGAAGTAATAGCCGATAAGATTATATCATACTCTTTCTTTATCTTTACCCTTCTTTTGTTTATGAGTAACGGAATAACGGCTCTTTCTACAATGTATAATTCTATGGAGCTCGACTATCTACATTCTACTCCCTTGCAGCCTTTTTCTATATTTTCCCTTAAATTAATAGAAACTATTTTCTACTCTTCCTGGGCAACATTAATTGGGGGAATTCCAATTGTTTTCTCTTATTTAATAGCTTTTTCTACTTTTCATATCAGAACATTGTTAATAATATTACCACTATTTGCTTTCATTACTATTCCTTCAGGTCTGGGAGTTACAATCATTATTATACTCAAAAGAATAAACCCTTATTGGACAGTAAAACAATTAGCTACAGTACTCGGGTGTCTTTCCGTATTATTTGTTTTTATTTATATAAAAACCACTCCTTATAGTCTCAGCGTACCAGACACATTAAATCTTGAAGCTTTAAATCAATTTATTCAGGGTTTAAAAGTCTCTAATCCGTATTTCCCGAACGAATGGTTTTATAAATGTACTTCCGCTCTTGCAGATAATGATTTTAAAATATTTACAAAAAACTTTATTCTTCTGTTTTCGGGAAGCTTAATTTCAATATCTATCGCATTTCTGTTTTCAAATCTATTTTATCGCACAAGCTGGATGTCAAGTACAAACAGCTCGGGGTCATTCTTGATTCATAAAAAACTTATGGCTAATAAATTACCCAAAATACTAAATATAATGCAAAAGGATATAAAGATATTCCTACGCTCTCCCCTTCAGTGGTCTCAATTAATGATAATAGGAGTACTTTTAATAGTTTATACTTTTTCTCTTAGAAGAACCCCTTTGTATGTTAGAGATCCTTTCTGGCTCTCTTTCCTCGCTCTTGTAAATACCGGTTTTATCGGCTATATAACCGCGACTCTTTCATTGCGTTTTGTATATCCGGCAATAAGCCTAGAAGGGAGAAACTGGTGGAATGTCCGAAGTGTCCCGTTATCTCCCGAACTGATATTACACTCAAAAAGCATACTTTTTTTCATAATCAATTTGTTTATTGCAGAATTTGTAATCATATTTTCTAATTATATTCTTGTCAAATACATTCTCATAGTAATTTTATCCGCAATTCTATCGGCTATTTTTTCATTGGTCTCTGTTTACTTAAATGTATCTATGGGAACCTTATTCGCGGATTTCAGAGAAACAAATCCTGCTAAAATTGCTTCGGGAGGAGGAGGCCTCCTGACCGCAGCTATAAACCTTTCATATATAGCATTATCGATGGTACTTTTTGCTACACCAATTTCCATGTACATAAAAAACCATCTGGAAGGAAATATTATTTCTATTAAGACACCTTTAATTTTCTCATCTTCTATATTTCTTGTTATTACTCTACTAATTATATTTATACCATTTCAATTAGCAAAAAAGAGAATAAAAAAAATAGAATAGTAGAAGTCAGTAAATTGTTAGGACGTTAGGTGGTTAGATCGTTAGGTCGTTTAAAAAAATCCGAACCAACGACCCCACGATCCAACGAACCAACCATTATAATAACCACAAAGACCACAAAGAACACAAAGAAAAAAGTTTATGTTATTTAAAACCCTTCCCATCCACAAGGTTAGAAACAACAAATAACACGAATAGCACGAATATTTTTGTTTTAACTATTCAACAATTCAACTAATCCGAAGGATTCGTAATTCTATTCAACTATTTTTCAATTCAACCATTCAACTAAGTTTAAAAGACACTTACCTTTACATATTTACCGGGGTTTTTTCTAAAATCGACAAGTAGACTATCGAGACTGGAGGATGCTTTTGTCAGATTATCGTAGAGTTTTTCATCATAAATAAGTTTACCCAATGTTCCCTGTTTACTGTTTATTTGTTTTAAAGCTAAATCCAATTCTTTTATAGAAGAATCCATATCGTCAATAAGAACCTGAGTTTTTTCAAGGTTTTTTCCTCCGCTTGCGATAGCTTTTTTTAATTCTTCTCTGTTTTCTTTCAATATAAATTCAACCTCTTTAAGAGTAGAACCAATGGTTACAAATGCCCCTTCCTCACCTCCCATAGCCTCTCTGAGTAGTCCCATTAAATCTTCGATCTGTCCCGTTATTCCGCCGATCTCAACGGTAGAAAGACCCTTGTTCGCCGCACCCTGTAAAGTCGTGGATATATCGAGACTTTTATCTGAAGTTCCGGGACTCACAACAATCGTTTTTGTACCGCTGATCATAGCAACATCCTGAATCGACGCACTGGCATCTTCTTTCAAAATAACACTATTTTCTATCCATACGGTAACCAACACTCCATCTTTCTGCATTTTCATATCAGTTACTTTGCCTTTTTTTATGCCATAAACACGTACCGGGTCTCCACTCTTTAGACCGCTAACATCGTTATAGAAGATATTCAAAGTATAACCACCTTTTCCGACATTAAAATTCAAAAGCCAGAGTTGCCCGAACACTAAAAGAAATATAACAACAACAATAAAAACGCCTACTTTAATAGCTTTTTCCCTTTTAACCATAAAACCTCCTAACCAAAAACAAGTCTCCCAACAACAAAATCGAGAAACAAAACTAAAATTGTCGAAGATATAACAGCTTTCGTTGTAGCTTCACCCACTCCTTCCGCGCCACCTTCCGTTCGAAGTCCGTAATAACAGCCCATAATTGTCAACGTAAACCCGAAAGTCATCGCTTTTATCAAACCACCGTAAAGAGTTATCGGAAAATAATTCAAACGTACGCCTCTCCAATATACGACACTTGAAATATTTAAACTCCCTACAGCAAGTATCCAGCCTCCTATGACACCTGTTAATTCCGCAATAACTGTAAGGATTGGCAAGACGAGAATTCCGGCAAATACTCTGGGAACAACGAGATGTTCGATTGGATTTATCGCAAAAGCCTCCAGAGCATCTATTTGCTCTGTTACTTTCATCGAACCCAGTTCTGCCGCGATAGAAGAAGACACCCTTCCCGCGACTACAAGACCCACAATAAGAGGGCCAAGTTCGATAAGCAACGCCTTGCATACCGCCATTCCGATATATACATCCGGCATATACTGCCGCGCCTGATAATTAGCCTGGTAAGCGGTAACCATACCCATAAAAAGGGAGGTGAACAGTACAATCGATATAGATTTAACACCCTGAAAGAATAACTGTTCAATAAACAAATCAAACTTTCTAACCAATCCCTTTATCTGTGAAAAAGTTTGACCCATGAGGATAAAAACTCCACCCACATATTCCAGACTCGAAAGTATACTTTCTTTTATAAATACCATGTCTATTTATATAATATTTTTTTGCACAAAGTCAAGAAGGAATCTTTGAACATAAAGAGTCCCGGAAACAATAGTCCCTTCCAGAATTTTATCTCCACCCATCTCATCTGTTATGATTCCACCCGCTTCTTCTACCAGAATCCATCCGGCAGCCACATCCCAGGGAGATAAAGCAAAACCTATGTCTCCATCGATTCTGCCCGCCGCGATTTCCGCTAATTGCAGTGCTGCGGCTCCAAAAATCCTTATTGAATTAACTTTTAATATCAAATCTTTCAAAGCATCCATTATTTTTACTCTCTTCTCATAAGCGGAAGGAGGAATACCAATGGTAATTAAAGCTTTGCCTATATCTTTTTCTCCGGAGTGTTCTATTCTTTCACCGTTTAAAAAAGCTCCCTTGCCTTTTTCCGCGGAAAAAACCTCATTCTTAATAGGTTCGTAAACAACACCCACTTTCACTTTCGAATCTTCTTCATAAGCAATAGATACGCAAAAACGTGCTATACCATGCATAAAATTATGAGTTCCATCTAAAGGATCGACAATAAAAGTCCCCTTGCCGGAAACAGGATCTCCTTCTTCGGAACAAATACCAACACCGGGGAAATTTTTTTGTAATTCACTTACTATAAATTCCTCAGCATCTTTATCCGCTTTGGTAACAAAATGACTATAACCTTTCTGCTCTATATCGCCCTTTTTAAGAGAACCGTAATAACCACGAATTATATCTCCGGCACCTTTCGCAATTTCAATTATCTTATTTAGAATAGCAACCTCCTTAAATTAACCACAGATTACACAAAATTACCCCACACAACCAATTCATTTATCTCTCAACCAAAAAGATCCCATAGTTCCTTTTTTTATAAATCTCTTCACTCTAAAATCTATTTCTTTGTGCCCTTTGCGGTCTTTGTGGTTCAAAATATTTTTTAGGTGGTGAAGGGATTCTGAATTCTGACTCCTGGCTTCTTGATTGTTTCAATTTCATATTGACTTCCCTTCTGGTTTATGCTCTTGGATGTGTTCTTTTATATTCTTCTTTCAGTTTTTCGACACTAACATGAGTATAAATCTGTGTAGTGGACAAAGATTCATGCCCCAAAAGTTCCTGAACCGCTCGCAGATTAGCACCCCGGTTTAAAAGATGAGTAGCAAAAGTGTGGCGTAATGTATGAGGACTCATCTGATTTAATGTGGCAACTTTTTCTATCGCTTTCTTCACTATACGTTGAAGATCTCTCTGTCCCAATCTTTTTCCTGATTTACTCAAAAAAATAGCCCCGTTATCATAACCTCTTACTTCTGATAAATACCTATTTAAGAACTCGAAAGCAGTTTTCGCGACCGGAAGAATTCTTTCTTTTTTTCCTTTTCCGTATACTCGTAGCAATTTACTTTTAATATCGAACATAGAAATGTCAAGATTAACCAACTCTGAAGCGCGAATTCCCGTTGCGTACATTAGCTCGAGAATAGCCCTATTTCTTATATCAAAATCCGTTTTCAATTCTAAAGAATCGAGCATTTCACCCACTTCATCCTCTGAAAGAAATGAAGGAATATGTTTTTCGGTTTTAGGGGTTTTAATCGAAAGAGAAGGGTTTCTTTTTAAAATTTTATTCTTTTCAAGGAATTTACAAAAAGACTTTATCGCCGACAGTTTTCGGGAAACAGAAGACTTCTTATATCCGTAAGAAAGTAACTCTCCCATAAAACCCCTTATATCCTTTCTATCAATATCAGAAAAACTTTTTTTACCGTTTTTTTCTAAAAAAGAATTAAATTCTTCGAGGTCCGTCTTGTAACTTCTAACGGTGCAATCCGAAAATTTCCTCCTGACTAATTCTTCAATGTAATTATCTATTAACTTATCCATTTATAAAAAAAACTATATCTCACACAAAGACACAAAGAACACAGAGTTTTTTCTCTTTGTTTTTTTTACAAATCCTAAATCCCAAATCCTAAATCCTAATTTTGTCATTTCTAATGCTACGTTTTTAGCTTTTTCTTTTTAACAGCCGGAAATAATAAATTATTCAATATCAATCGATAACCCGGTGAATTTTTATGAAATTCAAGATAAGTTGGCGGATCCCCTACCAGATGGGCGTAATCTTCGGGGTCATGTCCTCCTAAAAAGGAAAAACTTCCCTTCCCACACTCCCCATATATATATTTGACTACCGGAGTATTCGGAATATCAGCCATGACAACCATATTATCTTTTATTTTTTCTCTGTTGAAACCTGTATCCTGTCCCAAAAATTCTTTTATTCTCGCAGTGTGATTCTGAGTTAAAATGGCAGGAATAACATCTCTTTTTGCCATAAAAGTACGAAGAAAGAAATAACTGTTTCCACCTCTTCTAAGCACCAATTGTGTTATATCTACATCAGAATGTTCATAAATATTCAAAGATGTTATAAGTCTTATATTCTTTAAAAAAAGCGTATTATTATAATTGGCTTTTATACTTAAGCTTGAAGCAAGCCCATCTCCGTCTATCTGAGGAGGAACAATATCTATTCCGTAGTAAGAAAGAGCAATATCCAGAGTGATGGGGGCAGAACACATCGCGAATAAAAATCCGCCTTCTTCAACATAGTTCTTTATAGACAGAGCTACATCGTGTTTCATTTTCCAGACCTTGGAATAACCTAAACTTCTTGCTTTCCTTTCGTTAATATTGACAACTTCTTTATACCAGAGGGCACCGGCGTAATTACTATAAAATTTCCCGTACTGTCCGGTAAAATCTTCGTGATGAAGATGCAGCCAGTCATAGTTTTTAAGAACACCACTGAGTATATCATCGTCCCATATTCTTTCATATGGTATTCTGGCGTATTCAAGAGCAAGAGAAACCGCGTCGTCCCACGGTCCTTCCGTCTCGGGTATATAGACCGCGACCCTGGGAGCTTTTTCAAGCTTTACTCTTTCCATATTCTGCCTTTCTATTAAAGCATAAATATCATTAACCTGGTCTTCAGTTACAGATACAGAAACAACTCCTCTCCTGTCGGCTTCCTTTTTTATTCCTTCAAGCCCGGGAAGAAGAAAACTACCGCCTCTATAATTAAGAAGCCATTCCGCGTTAAGCCCTTCGCTTAAAACCCAATACGTAAGCCCATACGCTTTCAAATGATCTGTCTGAGTCCCGTCCATTGGAATCAGTAAACTTGC
>Ga0307432_1000730_pt1 | contig 22939 bp, 21 predicted proteins | sample SalMarWE160150MG_FD_202158 | JGI IMG/M metagenome (GOLD analysis project Ga0307432, IMG submission 202158) | Salt marsh sediment microbial communities from the Plum Island Ecosystem LTER, Massachusetts, United States - WE1603-150 | ecosystem: Environmental > Aquatic > Marine > Intertidal zone >...
TGGTATATGCGGTGAACATGGAGGCGACCCTGCATCTATTGAATTTTGCCATAAAATAGGTCTTGATTACGTTAGCTGTTCTCCTTTTCGGGTACCGGTTGCAAGACTTGCCGCAGCTCAGGCAGTTTTAAAGGAGAAAAGCAATTAAAAGTTTAATATAAAATTCTATTTTTTCGTACACCTCTGCAAACAAGGGCCTGTCTGGCTCTTGTTTGCTTTTTTATTGTATAAGTTGATTGAAATATTTAAAAGGTTGACTTGTGAAAATATACCGGTAGAATTAAGAAGAGAATGCGCGTATTTAAAGTGTAATAGAGGAGAATATGGAAAATAAGTATAAGCATTATTTTTTATATCCCGTTTATCAGGGAAACATAGCAACAATAATTGCTCCTTCTGTTTTGTTTTCTCTTATGATTTTTATCTCGCAAATAGTTTCCAGATTACTTGGCTTTTATGGAGCTGTACCGGGATTGTTGTTAGCTGTAGCTGTTGTTTGTTTTTCTATGGATTACCTGCGTCAAATAGTAAAGTCGGCGGCTCACGGAGAAATCAATCCGCCTGGATGGAAAATTGAAAAAATCGATTTAGAAGAATTGTTTAGGGAATACAGCCGGTTGCTGTTTCTTTTTCAGAGGCTTTATTTCTTGCTATTCCTGTTAATTTTTTAATTTCTTTATGGACAAAGGCAAAATTTTTAGACCAATTTATTGGTTCCTGGAAGTTACTCATTTTGATTCCTTTCATAATATTATATCCGATCAATCTATTATCATACAGTATATTTGATGATTTTATTATTATTCGCTTCTTTAAAGTGTTATCAAAAACGGCAATATTGAAGATTTTTACAGTGTATATGCTATCTTTTACTGTTTTGGTATATATGATTTTTCTTCCTATATGGAAAAATTTCTTTCTTATTTGTATAGGATTCGTAATTCTTTTTTATCTTTTTCAAATTTGGGCATATGGCTTGGGTGAAACGTATTACAACTATTCGAATAATATTAAAAGGGGTTGATAAATTGACAATAACACGTAGATTTAATTTATGAGGGTGTCTAAAATCAAAAGTCCTAAGATATTGTACTTATCTCGAGGACGGGGTTTTAGTCATGCAATGAACGACTTACTTATTATTAAGGAACTCAAAAATCTAAATAAAAAGTTATCCATACTTGTAGCCTCCTATGATAAAGGATATAACTACTTTGTGAGAAACGGATTTAGACCTTTTAATCTTGGATTGAAACAGAGAGACGAACTAACCTTAAAAGCTTCCTTAAGGATCTGGTCTCTCATACGTAAATTTAAACCGGATTTAGTTGTTAGTGATGAAGTTTTTATTGTTCTAAATATAACAAAGGGTCTAAAAATCCCTTCTATTCTGGTAACACATTGGTTTTTTGAGTTATTGAGCAAGAAACATCCGATAATTCCGGCGATAAAGAAAGCAAATCATGTTATTTTCGTGGATACGCCTGAATTTCATACGATTCCTCCTGATTTCAACGTGCACCTTACGTTCGTAGGCCCTGTGATCCGAGAGTTCGACTATACCTTAAAAGATAAGACGAGAGCAAGAAATGAATTAGGTATTAATATTAAAGACAAGGTTATTCTTGTAACGCCCGGAGGAAGACATAAAGACAGAAATAAATTATTGGAAGTAAGTGTAGAAGTTTTTAAAGAGTTAAAGGATGATAATCTGAAATTAGTACTTTTGACAGGAGAACTTTATGAAGAGTATCTGGAGAGATTTAAGAATGAGGATAGGATAATTGTTAAGGATTTTGACTGGAAAATGGATAGATTAATGGTTGCAAGTGATCTCGTTATTTGTAAGGGTACTTTTTCAACAACATGGGAACTTGCATATCTGGGTATTCCCTCTATATCTATACCTGATATAAATAATCCAATCGACCAAATTCATGTAAATAGAATGGATAAATATAATCTTACCTTACGGATTGATCCGCGAAAGTTAAACAAGTCCGTTTTGCTTGAAAATGTAAAAAAAATCCTTGATTCAAAGAACAAAACAACAGAGATTTTGAAAAAGGCCGGAAAGTTGACGAATGGAAGAGGTCAAAAAGAGGCAGCAGAAGAGATAAATTACTTTTTTTGCAGTGTTTTGAAATGAATAAAAAGCAGAAAATAAAGTTTGATATTGTTTTTCTTTCGTATGATGAGCCATACGCGGAGGAACACTGGCAGCGGATTAAAAGACTTTTTCCTTATGCGCAGAGGGTCCACGGTGTAAAAGGTATTCTAAATGCTCACAAGAAATGCGAAAGTATAGCGAGAACAGATAAATTTTATGTTGTTGATGGAGATGAATATATACTGGAAAATTTTGACTTGAATAGTGCTCCTTCGGATAGTTCAGGAGATTGTTATTATATGTGGATGACCCGGAATGCTGTGAATGATTTAGCATATCCTAATGGGGGAGTTAAGCTTTTTCCTAAAGGAATTTTTGATGGAATTGAAGAGTATGGTGTAGATTTATTCGTAAATTTACCCCATAAACTAATCAATCGGGTTGCTTCTTTGAATAGATTTAATGCTTCTCCTTTTTCCTCGTGGCGTGCTGGTTTCAGAGAATGCGCACAGCTTGCAAGTCGACATTCCGAGGTAATAAAGCGGAGAACGGAAATATATCTTCTTAATGTATGGTGTAATAAAGGAGGCAATCGTCCATTTGGGAAATGGTGTGTTAGAGGGGCGCGTGCCGGAAGGAGATATGGAACGGAAAATAAGGGTAATGAAAAGGCGATAGAATTGATGAATGATTATGGCTGGTTGCGTGAGCGTTTTTATTACGAATTAAAAGAAGGTTATCTTAGAGGTATGGAGAGCGAATTAGATGAAAAGAGTAATCCTTAGTAGAAAATATGGAATCAAAAAAATAAATGTGTTTTTTCTTGTTTTATTAAAACAAGGAGGTGGAAATGGATGTTTTAAAGATTTTTTCTTCTTCTTTTAAAGATGGGGAAATAATGTCAAGTAAGTATACTTGTGAAGGAGAAAACACTTCACCCACGATAAGTTGGGGAGAGGTCCCTGAAGGAGTAAAGTCACTTGCTTTGATATGTGATGATCCGGATGCGTCGGGTGGAGACTTTGTTCATTGGGTTATGTACAACATTCCGGTTGAACTGAATAGTTTGCCGGAGGGAGTTCCAATCGAAGATATTGAAGCTGTTCAGGGTCTGACTGATTATGGCCGCAGGGGCTACGGATGCCCGTGCCCGCCGCGCGGTCTGGTTCACCATTATCATTTTAAACTTTATGGTCTGGATAAAATGCTGGAAGTAGAAAACAATATAACTAAATACGAGTTATTGAAAAAAATGGAAGGTCATATCGTTGCTAAAGGAGAAATTGTAGGACTGTATAAAAGATAAAAAAAATACAGAACCCCTTCACCACCCAAATAAGAGGAACAACGAATTACACAAATAACACGAATCTACATCCCACACCAATTTTAATGGTGTTTTTACTAAAACCCGAGATCTTGTATCTGGTACCAATTTAATCACAAAGAACACAAAGGACACCCTGATACGGTCGTTCCTCCCTACAGGGCAGGCAAAGAGCACAAAGCCCATCATACACCTCATTTTTTATTCATTGTTTAAAACCCCCCACAACACCAAAATTTTTAACATGTAGATAACGTAGTTTTTTTATTTTTCCTGAATCCTATATCCTAAATCCCAAATCCTAAGTTGTTTTTGTTGCGTTGTGCGAAATGTTTTCCTATTTTGCAAAAGTTTTTTTATGTAAAGCTTTGATTGTAAATGCTTTGATTTATGGAATGGTTCTTGTACATTATGTTAGTAGCTCTTTAATAATTTAGTAGAACAGTGGTTTAAAGTGGTTACCCAGATAATATTCAGCTCTTCTAATATGTTAGTCTTTGAGGAGGCTTATCATGTCAAGAATTAGTAATGAAGATAATATGGTTAATGCCCCATTTGAGTTAAAGGGGAGTTTAGGAAAATCTTTTACTATCCGTATAGATGGATTGTCGTTGGAAGGTGATCTTGTTTATGATTACGCATATAATATTCATCTATTGATAACAGTTCCTGATACCATTTGTGGAGGAGATAAATCTTTTTATAGGCTATTAAGTCTTTGCAAAAACAACTCTGCAAACCTAAACGTAAATTCCTGTTTCTTTGTACCGTTTTACGTTGAGCATCAGGATAAATCTGTTTTTTCTTTATATTAAATCAGTTCTAAGTTCGGTGAGGGTTCTCTCTCGCTGAACTTAGAATTGTCTGGAACTTCCCCTTTTTTTTACATATTTTAGTTGGCTTGTTAGATCGTTAGGTCGTTGGGTAGTTAAAACGAAAAGCTAGAAAATGAGTGGATGTGGTGTGGTTCTGCGATCTCTGCGTCTTTGCGGTTATTTATTTTTACGGGAAAAGGGTTTTTTGAAGCGAGGGAGTGAGAATCTTTTTAGGAGTCTTCTTATCTCGGGAAGTTTTTCTTTTGTCGCCTCGTATCCGACTCTTATACCAAGATTGACTTTAGTAAAATCAGCCCAATGAATCGATTCGACTTTTGGTTCAATGAGAACGTCGGCTCTTTCTGCCTGTGATCTATTGAAATGGAATTTTGCAATCTCGTCTGCCCGCAAGCTCGTGGAAATAGCGGAACCAATTTTGTCATATTTCCCAAGTTTAGCTCCAAGATTGACTGCGATGACTTTTTTCGCACCAAGTTTTCGGCACCCATCTACAGGGACTTTTGCAGTTGGGCCTGCGTCGACCATAATTCTTTTTCCTTCTTCCCATGCAGGGAAAATACCCGATATGGAAATGGATTTGATTATTGCCTCTCTAAGTGGACCTTTGTCAATATATATGTTTTCTCCGGAGACAATATCAAGTGTAGTGCATCCGAATTTAATTTTTAAATCCTCAATGTTTATGTCCGGTAAAAAATTGACAATTACTTTTTTCAGGGTTTCTCTTTTCGTAATATACGGAGTTACTGCCATTTTTGCAAAAGTGAGTCTCTCTCGAAGATAACAGCTTAATTTTTTCAGAGGGAAAGCGTTCTTGTGATCCTTAAAGAATTCGAAACCTAATTGCTTGAACTCTGCAGACTTAACGGCTTCTTGAGCCTTTTCGACTAATTCCGGAAATTCATAGCCGAGTGAATAAAGGGCTCCTATTAGTGATCCTATCGAAGTTCCGAATACAAAATAAGGCTTTATTTTGTATTCTTCCAGGCATTTTATTACACCCAGGTGAGCGACACCTCTTCCTGCGCCGCCGCCCAGGACAAGTCCGAATTTACTCATTTTCAGTGCATAATTCCCTTATTTTTGGCGTCAAATAAACATTTTCAAGATTATTTCTTTTCAGAGCTTTAATTAATATTTTCAATTTGTCTTCTTCGGAGATTCTTTTGTCCATTATTATGTATTTGTTTTTAAAAACGCGGCAATATCCGCCTTTTCTTAATAATCTATCTTCCATTATTTTTATACCGATTCTACAAGCTATTTGTGTGAGCTCAGCTAAGATTTCTCTTTGTTTCATTAATAAAGTCCGTTACAATGTTTTTTATTTCTTCTAATCTTTCTTTTGTTTTTGCTTCAAAGCGTGTTACCACTATTGGTTGCGTGTTTGATGCTCTGATTAGTCCCCAACCGTCTCCAAACAGAATACGTGCTCCGTCTATCTCGATCGTTTCATATTTTTTGCGAAATTCCTCTTTTGCGGCTTCGACAATTTTCCATTTAGCTTCTTCGCCTACTTCGGTTCTGATTTCCGGAGTACTTTCATAATAAGGCATTTCGTCAATTATTTCGGAAACGGTTTTATCCGATTTTGATACTATTTCATAGAATCTTGCAGATACAAAAAGGGCATCGTCGTAACCGTAGTAATCGTCGGCTATGAATATATGGCCGCTCATTTCTCCTGCTATCAAACTCCCTGTTTCTTTCATTTTTACCTTTAGTAAAGAATGCCCTGTCTTCCACATCAGAGGTTTACCGCCGAGTTTTTCAATCCATTCAACGAGTCCCTGGCTGCATTTTACATCAAAAATTACATCGGTTCCGGGATTTTTTTGAATTATAGGTTTAGCAAGAGCTCCCAACAATTGGTCTCCATATACAAGTCTGCCGTTTTCGTCTATTATTCCGGCACGATCAGAGTCTCCGTCATATCCTATTCCCATGGTTGCTTCTGTTTCAAGAACTTTATCTGATAGTTGTTTTGTATACTTAACTACCGTTGGATCCGGTAAATGATTCGGGAAGTTTCCATCCGGTTCACAATTGATGCATTCGAATTGTGCTCCAAAAAGTTTGAATAATTCGGTTGCTATGGGACCTGCTGTGCCGTTTCCCGGATCTAATATTATTTTTAGAGGTTTTCCCGGGGAAATCAAAGCCGATGTGTATTCTATATAGTCTTTTACGACTTCTTTTTCGGTTATTTCTCCTTTTCCTTCTTCGTAATCTTCTTTTTTCATTAATTCCTTTAGTTCCTGTATTTGTTCACCATATACGGTCTCTTTTCCTCTCATCATCTTAAAGCCGTTATATTCAATTGGATTATGGCTTCCTGTAATCATTAAGCCCCCGTCCAGATTGTAGTGGAAGACCGTGAAATATAAAAGAGGGCTTGGGCCAATCTCTATATTTATTACGTTGCATCCTGTATCAATAATACCTTTTACGATATTTTCAAACAGTCTTGGAGAGCTTTTTCTTACGTCTCTCCCTACGGCAATATTTGTAAGGTTTTTCCTTTTTAAGTAAGTACCGAATGATCTACCCAGATGACAGGCAAATTCGTTTGTAAGGTCAACATCTGCTATTCCTCTTATATCATATTTTCTAAATATGTTATCATTTACTTTCATATTAAGCTTCTCCTGTTTTTGAAATAATTACTTGTTTTATCTTCTTTGTCAAGACTCTTAATAATTAAATCAAATGTCAAAAATTAAAAAGTAAAATGACAAATGAAAATGCAACAACTAAAAAATGGTAGGACGCAGATTAAAAAGGATTTTTTATTTGTTTTTTATTCATTTTTGAACTTTAATTTGTAGTTTTGCGTTTTGCTGTTTAATTTTTGATATTTATAGGCTTTGCAGCGTTAAGCTCTCTTGACTTTTCCTGTCGATAATGTATAATTAACGAATGAAAGGGGTTAAAGATGGTTTTTCCTAAGGGTAATTTAATCTTAAATAATGCTCCGGTACAATATGTGAATTTTGATAATATTCTAAATCAGGCTAAGAAAACCCGGGAAGGTCATCTTATGGGATATATTGAGATAAAATATCCGGAAAGTTTTGAATATCTTTTCTTTAAAAATGGTGAGACAATCAGTGCCGGGGTCTGCAGTGAAAATAAATTAGAAGAACATCCGTTAGGTCAGGTTTTAGACAAAGCTAAAAAAGCTCATCAAGGAATAGTTAACATCTATATGATTGATGAGGATCTTCTTAATATTATAATGATTTTGTTCAAGGAAAAACCTTTATTTTCAGATAAAAAGATCGGAAATGTGGATTTGGACGTGCTTTTTGATAAATTAGAAACTCTAAAATTTAGTGGTTTTCTTTCATTAAATAAGTCAAATAAGTATTCTTTTGTAAAATTTAACGAAGGAAATCCTGAGATAATTTACCCGCTTAAAAAGAACAAAAGAAAGATAGACAAAAAAACTTTGTTAGATTTACTTAAGAGTGAAGATATGCTTGTAAGCGCTTATAAAGGAAGAAAAATGAAAGATCAAGTAAATCCCGCATTAATTGATTTATATCTAAAATTCTTTAATTCCCTTATAAGATCTTTTATTGACATTGTGGGGGTATCGTTAGTGAGGAGAACACTTATCCCTGCTTATGAAAATGCCTGTCAGGGTTTAGATATTCTACGAAGTTTTAAAATTGAGGATGATCTTAAAATTACTTATGAACCTTTTCTTGCGACAGATGAGGAAATAACAAGGGCATTTGCTGCCTGGATTGATCAGTTTTCCGACGCTATTTTTGTTGTTCTTGGAAGGAAAACGGATGACATTATTCATAGTTCTTTGAAAGATTACCGGTTTGCTTTAAAAAGTTCCAGTTTCTTTGAATTCTCTAAACTTTCCAGATTGGATATAGAGTAAATTTGGTCTATTTTGCGGCAACTCCCATTGGGAATCTCGAAGATATTACATATAGAGTGATACGAATAATGAAAGAGGTAGATGGTATTATTTGTGAGAGCAGGCAAAAGACAAAGATTTTAATAGATCATTACGGTATAAATAAACCTCTAAAATCTTATAATGACTTTAATAAAGAAAAAATGACTGATTGGATTTTGAATAGATTAAAAGAGAAAAAAAATTTTGTTTTTGTTTCTTCTGCGGGTTCTCCACTCATATCAGATCCGGGATTTTATCTTGTTAAACATTTAATAAAAGAGAAGGAAAGCTTTACAAGTCTTCCGGGTCCTTCCTCCGTAATAAATTCGCTAATTTTATCCGGGCTCCCTCCCGATAAATTTATTTTCCAGGGATATTTTCCCAGAAAAAAGGGGAAAAGAAGTAGAATTTTAGAATCGCTAAAAAATGAAAATAAAACGGTAATAATTTTCGAATCACCTAAAAGAGTTCAGAAATTACTTTGTGAAATAGGGTTGATTTTGCCGGATAGGGAAGTTGTTTTAACGAGAGAAATGACTAAAATTTACGAAGAAGTAATCAGAGGAACACCGATGCAAATCCTTAATGATATGCCTAAATTGAAAGGGGAGTTTGTAGTTTTAATTGGAGGCAAAGATTGGGTTGGAGTAAACTAAGAGATAAAGCAAGACTGCTTTTTTTGCCATTGGTAAAGGCATTTTCATTTGTCCCCCCAAATATTATAACATTTAGCGGGCTTTTAGTTGTTATTCTTGCTTCGATGTTTATTTTAAAGGGTAATTTTAGAATAGGTGGTGTAGTTTTAATTGCGGGTTCGATTTTAGATGCTCTTGATGGTCAAATTGCAAGATTGAAGGGAAAAACTTCTAAATTCGGCGCTTTTTTCGACTCAACACTTGACAGATACGGAGAGTTCTTTATATTTTTTTCTATAGCTTTTTCAGGAGAAAGTGCTCTTTTGTCTTCTTTATGTTTTGCGGCAATCCTGGGGGCATTCCTGACAAGTTATACACGAGCAAGAGCGGAATCTCTCGGAATTAAAATTAAAGAAGGATTTTTTACTCGTGCAGAGCGGATTGTTGTTATAATTATTGGTTTAATAATTTTGCCGAATTACCTGATTTACATTATGGCTATTTTGGCAATAGGAAGTAACATAACAGCTATTCAAAGGATAATAATTGCATATAAACGGCTGGAAAATGGAGGTGATTAATGGATGATAAGGTAAGAGTCGCAATAGTTGGTGTAGGTAATTGCGCTTCTTCGCTGGTTCAAGGAGTACATTATTACCGTAATGCGGATCCAAATAAGTCTGTACCGGGGCTAATGCATGTGGATTTGGGTGGTTATCATATTAAAGATATTGAATTTGTAGCCGCTTTTGATATCAATAGGACTAAAGTTGGCAAAGATCTATCGAAGGCAATTTTTTCAGACCCCAATAATACTTACAAATTTGACGATGTTCCTGAGCTTAGAGTAAAAGTACAGAGAGGTATGACTCATGATGGTATTGGTAAGTATCTTGCCGATATTATAAAGAAAGCTCCGGGTTCTACAGTTGATATTGTAAAAGTTTTGAAGGATACCAAGGCTGATATGATGATAAGTTATTTGCCTGTGGGTAGTGAAGAAGCAACAAAATGGTATGTAGAGCAAGCTCTTCAAGCTAAAGTTGGTTTTATAAACGCGATACCTGTTTTTATAGCTTCTTCGAAATATTGGTCGGATAGATTCAAAGAGAAAGGGCTACCCATAATCGGAGATGATATCAAATCCCAGGTTGGAGCAACAATCACCCATAGGGTTCTAGCCCAACTTTTTATTGATCGCGGAGTTCGTTTGAAACGTACTTTTCAATTGAACGTAGGCGGAAACACAGACTTTCTTAATATGTTGGAAAGAGAACGTCTTGCTTCTAAAGGAAAGTCAAAGACGCAGGCAGTTACTTCACTGTTGCCTTTTGATATTGGAAAAGAGAATATTCACATAGGTCCTTCGGATTATATTGAGTGGTTAACGGATAGAAAATGGGCTTATATAAGAATGGAAGGTCAAACTTTTGGAGATGTACCTTTAAATGTCGAAGTAAAGCTGGAGGTATGGGATTCTCCTAATTCGGCAGGTGTAATTATTGATGCAATCAGGCTTATGAAGTTAGCTCTTGACAATAAAATTTCAGGAACTTTGATAGAGCCTTCTTCTTATCTTATGAAATCTCCGCCCGAACAATATCCGGACTCTGTGGCAAAACAAAAAACCGAAGACTTTATTAAAAAGTATAGAAAAATTAAAAAGAATAAAAAATAGGAAAGGTAAAGTTAATATTACATCCAGAGCAGATAAAAAAAAGCACGGTATTTTTATAACTTTTGAAGGAGTTGAAGGTTCGGGTAAATCAGTTCAATCCGAATTGTTGTATAAATATCTCCTATCAAAAGGATTGGATGTTTTAACAACCAAAGAACCTGGTGGGACTGTAGTTGGGGAGAGGATAAGAGCCATTCTACTTGAAGGAAACGAAGATATAAACATGTATACAGAACTTTTCCTATATCTTGCAGATAGGGCAGAAAATTTGGCTAAGATTGTTTCTCCGAATCTCGAGAAAGATAAAATCGTTATTTCCGACAGGCATTTTGATTCAACGGTTGCGTATCAAATGGCTGGTAGAGGAGTAAAAGAAGAAGAAATGAAAATGCTTAAAGGCTTGGAATTATTTAGTGTAAGAGAACCTGATATTACCTTTTTACTTGATGTTGATCCTGGGATTGTCAGAGATAGAATATTAGAACCGGATAGGATTGAAAGAGAAAATATTGATTTTCATCGGAGGGTTAGAAAAGCGTATCTCGACCTGGCTAAGAAAAATCCGGATAGAGTTATTTTAATAGATTCACGAGGAACTATAGATGAAATTTACGGAGAGATAAAAAAAGAAATTTCCACTCTGTTGGAGGAGGATTTTGATGAACTTAAAAAAGAAATATAGTCTTTTGATTATGCTTGTTTTTCTGGCTTTTGGCGGTTTTGTTTATTCGTCATTGAATGTCTTTACTGCTGTAAAGTCCATCGAGCAGGTTTGGGGACTTATAAGGGATAAGTATGTCAATGAAGTAGATATGACTGAATTGCTTGATCGTGCAATAGAAGCTATGACTGATAGTCTGGATATGCACACAACTTACCTGAAAAAGGAAGATTTTGAGAATTTGATGGTGCAAACCGAGGGAGAGTTTGGTGGTTTGGGTATCCGAATATCAAAGAGAGGTGATTATATAACAATTGTTTCTCCCATGGAGGGTACCCCGGCTTATGATGCGGGATTGATACAGGGTGATAAAATTGTTAAAATTGAGGGAACCTCTACTAAAGAGATGAAATTAGATAAAGCTGTTTCTATGATGCGGGGAAGACCGGGCACGGATGTAACTATAACTATTTCCAGGAAAGAGTTAGGTAAAGAGATCGATTACACAATAACAAGAGCAATAATCAAAATTAAGTCTGTCCCATATGCCGGTATGGTAAAAGATAATGTCGGATATATTAGCGTTAATTCTTTTAGTAGAAATACTCCAAGAGAGTTGGAAACTGCTTTAGATTCGCTTATTGCTGTTGGAGCCAAGAAATTTATCCTGGATTTAAGAAATAATCCCGGAGGTATTCTTAACGGAGCAGCAAAAGTAGCTTCTTTCTTCATTGAAGAAGGAAAGGAAATTGTTTATACTGAAGGCAAATCCGTACGTGAGTCTTATCGTTCAGATGATGGGTCGTATTCTAAGTGTCCTCTTGTTGTTCTGGTTAGTCCTTTTTCTGCCAGCGGCTCCGAAATTGTAGCCGGAGCTATTCAAGACTGGGATCGCGGATTTTTGATTGGTTCACGAACTTTTGGTAAAGGTTCAGTTCAGAGAATATACCGTTTACCAGCTGATAGAGCTATTAAGTTGACGATAGCAAGGTATCATACGCCTTCAGGCAGGTGTATTGATAGAGAATTAGTAGAGGATACTACCAAGCTCTTTCATACGAGAGGAAAACTGCATAGAGAAGTCAAAGGGGGAGGAGGAATAGTGCCCGATTCAGTTCTTCATGTAGAAATACCGACTTTTTACCAAAGAATATATGGTTATGAGTTTGATTTTATTATAGAATATCTTGCAAAGCACCCTAATGTTGAAGCTGTAACTTCCAATATGATAGCAGAATTTAGAATTAAAGTTAAAGAACAGCTAAAAAAAGATTCTACAAAGACGATTGAGTACCTGGCGAATTATCCCTATGTTGAAAATTTAACGCCAGAAGAGTTGAAAGAAATGATGAAAGAATTTCAAAAGAGTGTTGGAGGATACTTGAAAGAAGATTCAAAAGGGGCGGGAAAGAGTATAGAATTTTCAGAGGAAGAGTGGAATAATTCGTTGGATGAGATAAGAAGAGGTCTTAAGATCTGGCTTGCTTATAATAAAAAAGGCATCAAAGGAAAGTATGAAGCGAGTATTCCGGATGATGAGCATATTCAAGCTGCTTTAGGTATACTTAAAAAAGCCAGAGTTCCCAAAGAGGTTTTTTCCGGTAAAAAGTGAAGGATATTGGAAAAACTTTTTATTTGGAAACGCTTGGCTGCCCCAGAAACGAAGCAGATAGCGAAGCTATTATAAATATACTCACAACTTCAGGACTTAAACTTTTAAAATCTCCGGAAACAGTAGATGTTATAATTGTTAACGGTTGTGCTTTTATAGAGGAAGCAGTATCGGAATCTATAGATGCGATTCTAACTTTACGAAAGAAAAATAAAAAGGCTATTTTAGTTGTTGTCGGTTGCCTGGCTCAGAGATACGGGCGGGATTTAGAAAAATCTATGGATGAAGTGGATTTATTGGTGGGGACAGGTTCGATAGAAAGGATTCCCGAAATAATTGCAAATGGCAAATCTGAGATAAATTCTAATTCTGGCTTTTTAGGTAAAAATCTATATGATAAGCCGCATATTATACCTCCACATTACAGGTATATAAAGATTCAGGAAGGCTGCAATTTCAAATGCGCTTTTTGTGTGATTCCCCAATTAAAAGGCATATCACATTCAAAGGAACTTACAGTTATAAAGGAAGAAATTTTAAATTTACCCGAAGAGGTTAAAGAAATAATTATTATTGGACAGAATACAACTTCCTGGGGTGAGGATTTACGAGGCAATTCTTCTCTTTCTGATGTTATTAAGGAAATTGCGGTGAATTTTTCCGGTTGGATAAGATTTCTTTATTTTCACCCACTTTTCGTTTCTGAAGATTTACTAAAAATAGTACAAAACTTCCCAAATGTGATGAATTATCTTGATATTCCCTTCCAGCATGTATCAAATTCGGTGCTTTCAGGTATGAGGAGGGGATACGGTAAGAAAGAAATAGATAATCTTCTGGAAATGATTGCGTCTATAGGCGATTTTACACTGAGAAGCACTTTTATTGTTGGTTTTCCTTCAGAAACAGAAAAAGACTTCGAGGAGCTTTGCACTTTTGTGGAAAATAGTAATATCGACCATATTGGAGTTTTTGGGTATTCCCATGAAGAAGGCAGCGCGTCTTTTTCTATGTCTAAACTTTCGGATGAAGTAATTACAAGGCGAATGGAGATAATTTCATTAATAATTGAAGATAAAATGAAGAAAAGGAACGAAAAATTCATTGGCAAAACAACAGAAGTGCTTATTGATGGGATTGAAAACGGAGAATATTATGGCAGAACGAAATCTTCGGCACCGGATATTGACCCGGTTGTTTGGATTTCAAAGGAAAATAAAAACATTAACGTGGGAAAAATATACCAGGTTTTGATCACAGACGCCTTAGGTGGTGATGTTACGGGAGAAATAATTGACGATTAATATATTCGATTTGCTAAAAAACCATACAATACATGTATTAAAGCTTTATGTTTTTATATCTATCATTTTGGTATATAAGGTGATAGCATAAAAAAATGAAGTGGAAGTTTAGAGCTGATAAGCAAATCGATAATGAAGATTCGAAATATATTGTAAGAGAATTATTGGATATTAGGGGTATTTCGGATTCCGATTCTTTTTTGAACCCGTCTGTTGGTGGTCTATATGATCCTTTTCTTTTGGAGGGTGTAAAGGAAGCTGTTGATGCAATATTGTCAGCAATAGAAAAAAATAAAAAGATCTCTATTTATGGTGACTTTGATATGGATGGTATTACCGCTACGTCTTTAATGTTATTGGTTCTTCGCAAATTAAATGCTGACGTTGATTTTTACATTCCTCATCGTTTAGACGAAGGATATGGTCTAAGTAAAGAAGGAATTAGAAAATTAAAGGAGAACGGAACAAATCTAATAGTTACGGTTGATTGTGGTGTAAGTGGGGTAGAGGCGATTGAATACGCACATGAGCTTGGAATTGAGGTTATCGTTACGGACCATCATTTGCCTGAGAAAAAAAATCCCGCGCCGATTGTAATAGATCCCCATACTTCCGATTCTTATCCGTTTAAAGAGCTTGCGGGTGTTGGAGTCGCTTTTAAGTTATGTCAGGGGTTATCGGAAATTTCCGGGCTTTCCGAAAACTTCCTTTTGTGGAATCTTGATCTTGTAGCTCTGGGAACAGTCGCGGATGTTATGCCGCTTATAGGTGAAAATAGAATCATAACTGCGTTAGGTCTTAAGATAATGAATGAAGGCAGAAGGCCGGGGATTGTCTCTTTATTGAATAGCGCTCGCTTTAAAAAGACTAAGTTACAGGCATGGCATATCTCTTTTGTTATTGCTCCCAGAATTAACGCGCTTGGCAGATTGGGGGAGGCAAGGGAAGCGGTTGATTTACTTAGTACTTATAGTAAACCCGAAGCAAAATCAATTGCTGCAAAGTTAGAAAAATATAATAAAAAGAGAAAAAAGCTTCAGGAAAAAATTTATAAAGAAGCGTTGGAGCTTTTAGGCAGTCGTAATATGGAAGAAAAAACAGGAATTATTATTTCAGGTGAAGATTGGCATGAGGGTGTGATAGGGATTGTAGCTTCTAAAATCGTTGAAGATTTTAACCTGCCTACAATTCTTATAGCTGAGAAAGAAGGTCTTTGTAAGGGTTCTGGTCGCAGTATACCTGGTTTTAATATTATGAATTGTGTTAAGGGTTTAGGTGATTTGTTAGAAAAATTCGGTGGACATTCTCAGGCATGCGGAATATCCATAAAAAAGGAAAATATCAATATTTTCAAAGAAGCTTTTGAAGGAAAAGTTATGAAAACTTTAAAGGATAAAGTTACCGAGAAAGAGCTTTTAGTAGATTTTCCGCTTTCGCTTGGTTCGATTAATGAAAAATTAGTAAAAAATTTGGAGGTTTTGGCTCCTTTTGGAATGGGAAATGCTAATCCTGTTTTTGCTGCTTTAGATGTTGAATTAGCCGGTGTTCCTAAAATTGTCGGAAGGAATCATCTAAAATTTGCTGTTAGAAAAGACAATAAATATATTTCATGTATTGGTTTTTCTCTTGGAGATAAAATCGATTTCCTGAGAAGCGCGGGAAAGTTTAGTATAGCTTATTCACCGTTTATAGACCAGTGGAATGGTAAAGTATCATTAAAAATTCATGATATAAAGGAGTGAATAGAGAAGTTAGGAGATAGGAGTTAGAATACAGAATCCCATCCCCACCCCAAGTAATTGGACGCAGATAAACGCAGATTTTTTGGATTTGAAAAACATCCCACAACACCAAATTATTCTCACACTAAGCCACAGAGGACACAGAGAAAAAATTATGTTGTTTTCCCAACCCCATCTCACCAAAGAATTAGCCACTGATTTACACTGATACACACTGATTTTTTATTGTTTTTTAACTAGAACCTAGTACCTGGTACCTGAGACCTAATCTTCTCACACAAAGATCACAAAGGACACAAAGAGAAACAACAAAGGATTTTTTTTGTTGTTTTTTTCTTTGACTAATGACTAGCGACCAACGGCCAAAGACTATATTTGCTAAATCATAAATCCCGTATCCTAATCCCTAAAAAAATATTTAACTATTTTTCAATTTAATTATTTAACTATGATTCGAAAAATCTATTAGCTGGATGCGGATTTTAGATTTTTTTGTGTTTGGATCACGGCCCAAGATACTTTACCCGGTTTGCCAAAGAATTCCGACCAGCTATATTGTAGGTATAACACTGAAAGCAAAAAAGTGTATTAAGTATAGGGTTGACAATTTTTAATTTTGTAATATATTTGTGAATATGAATTACATAAATATCGATAATATAAAAAGAGTAATTCTTGAGCAGAAAGAAGAAATCGAAGAGATATTTAAGAAGGAAAGAATTATAAAGAGGGAGGCAACAAGGAAGAGTCTGTTAGGATATTTACGAAAGCCCAATATACTTGCTATTCTTGGTGCCCGAAGGAGTGGGAAAACTTTATTGTCGATACTTCTATTTCAAGAGAGGAAATACGGTTATGTGAATTTTGATGATGAAAGAATTGTCGGTATTGAGAAGTCGGATTTAAATAAAATTCTTGAATCCTTATATTCTGTGGAAGGTGAAGATTTAGAGTATATAATACTCGATGAAATACAGAATGTTTCCGGGTGGGAGTTATTCGTGAATCGTTTGAGGAGAACGAAAAAAGTTATAATTACGGGCAGCAATGCTAAATTGCTTTCAGGTGAATTAGCTACTCATTTAACAGGCAGATATATCAGTGTGGAGTTATTTCCTTTTTCATTTAAGGAGGTTCTCGTATTTAAAGGCAGAGAGCTGAAAAAGGAATACATGACCAAGGAAATAGCGGGCTTAAAAAATGAATTAGAAGAATACATTAAAATTGGGGGATTCCCGGAAGTTTATAAGATGGGGCGAAGGATGATACAGAATATTTTTGATGATGTTATAAGTAGGGATATTTTTATGAGATATGAAGTAAAATATAAGAGTGAATTCAGAAATATGGCAAAATATCTTCTGTCTAATTTCGGATGTGAGATGACATTTACCAAATTGAGGAATATCTTCTCGATTAAAGATGTTCACACAATTCGGGATTATGTAAGATATCTTGAAGAATCATATCTGATTTTTGTTCTGGAGAAGTTTTCATATAAATTGAAAAAGCAGGTGATCGCTCCCAAGAAAATTTATTCAATCGATACGGGCATAATAAACAGCGTAGCTTTCCAGGCAACTGAAAATAAGGGTAGATTGTATGAGAATGTAATTATGGTTGAGCTCCTCAGGAGAGCAAGCTATAATGAAAGTTTTGAAGTTTATTACTGGAGAGATGAAAGGCATCATGAGGTCGATTTTGTAATCAAGAAGGGGTCGAAAGTTAGACAATTGATTCAAGCCTGTTATGATTTAAGCAATGAGAAGACGAGAGAGAGGGAGATAAGAAATCTTATCGACGCTAGCAAAAAATTAAAATGTAAAAACCTTCTAATTATAACGGGAAATTACGAAGGGCAGGAAAAGTTTACCTGGTTTGGAACAGGGCGTATGATTGCTTTTATGCCTTTATGGAAGTGGTTGTTAAAATAAAATATACCACGAAGCCACGGAGCACACTGAGATTTTTTATTGTTTAAAACCCACCAAACCACATAAAATTTTGAACCACAAAGACCACAAAGAACACAGAGAAATTGGGACGCAGATAAACGCAGATTAACAGGATTTTTTGTTTTCAGACTAATTCACTAATAAACAAATTTACTAATAACTGGTCCGCAGGATCAATGAGATTTAAAAAGAAAGACCCGCACCCTCTAGTACGTTATGTGTTTTTGTATTCCGTGGTTAAATAAATCAGTTTTTTTCTTTGTGTCTTTGTGTCTTCGTGGCAATTGTTATTAAAAGATTTAACCAAGAAAAATTTCCGTTTTTGTATGTAAAAATATTCCTAATACTACAATTAGGATAAAATATATATAGAATATCATTCTTTCGTTGAATGGTTTTTTAAGGCAAGTATAAAAGCTCGCTATTCCAAGAGGTATAGTAGCGAAAAATAACGGATAAAACTTTAAAATTGCAGGTACGAGCAGATAACTAAGTAGTACCAGATAAGCATTTATGTATCTTCCTTTTTCGATTCCGAATATCGTAAATAAAGTCGTTATATCTGTTTTTTTATCACCCTGTAAGTCATGCATGTCCCGGAAGTTTAACGATAAGAATAGAGGAATAAAGATAAGCATGGCAGTTTTTATCGGGAAGGAAATGAAAGGTTTGTATGAGTTGAAAAGGGCATATCCTGAGATTGCAGTTAGTAGAGCAGCCAATGAAAGTAAGAATATAGATATTGGAAATAAGCGTTTCAATCTAAGAGGCTTTGAAGAATAAGCGAAATGAAGTGTATGCCCGAATAAAACTATAATAAATATTCTATAATTTATAACCAAGGCGGAAAGTAAGGAAATTGTAAAGAAGAATATACTTAAAAATTGGTAGTATTCTATCGGAAAAGTACTGGGGTTTAAGAAACTATTTTTATTTGAGAAATGGTCTGTTCTCATATCGTTTATATCGTTTATAATTACAGAGGTTTGAAAAGAGAAGAAGACGGAAAAAAGAAGAAGGAATGAATTATAGAAATTAATCGGTTCCTGGTAAATGTAGTTTCCGAGTACTATGCCAAAGATAGGTGGGAAAATATAATGAAGAGATATAAGAGGGCGGGATGCTTTAAGCCAGTTTTTTATAAATCCGGGAGTTTTTATTTTTATGAATAAGAAACCAACCATAGTAATAAGAATTGGCAGAGCAAGAGATAAAATCATTTTTGCAATACCTTTATTTTTATTTTTGCGGGCAAATACTCTGGATTAACATTCAATGCTCTCTGGTACATCTGTAAAGCTTCCGGTATATCTCCCAATATTTCATAGATTAAACCAAGATTATAATAGGCTTCTTCTTGGTTGGGATTTATCTTTAAAGATTTAAGAAAAGTTTTTTCAGCTTTTTTGTAATTATTCTGTGCGATATAGATCGCCCCGAGGTTATTATATACAGCATCGTTATCCGGTTCGATTTTTAAAGCTTTTAATAATTGTTTTTCCGCTTCTTTTATTTTGCCCTGCCTGTAATATGTCATGGCTTTGCCTGTAAGTGATGCAACCGACCTTGGATTGTAATCTAAAGACTTTCCATACATCAAATGAGCTTTTTCAAAATTTTCCCCACGGAAATAAAAATCTGCTTTTATCTGATAAAGCTTATGTCTTGGAGTCCCATATAAAAAAGCCTTATCGGTTGCCATGTTCATTTCGCTTTCCATACCGTTACGCGAAGCAATTTGAGCGATTTTAACGTAAAATTCTTCCGGGGAAATTCCTTCCGCAATTGCCTTTTTGTAAATATTTATAGCTTTTTCATTCTTACCGTTTTGTGTATATGCCTGTCCGAGTGAAAGAATCGTTTCGTAGTCGAGATTTTCTATTTTTGCCAGTTCTTGTATACCTTTTTCAAGGTATCCCAGATTAAGATAGCACTGTCCTATTCTTTTTTGAATTTCGTTGTCATACGAAATCGAATGAGTTTTCAGATATATAAGGAGCGCTTTTTTATAGTCACCGTTTAAAAAATAAGTCCAACCTGCGAGTTTTCTTCCTTTTAATTCAATATTCTCGTTTTTTAACGGAATTATTGTTTTAAAGGTGTCTTGCTGGAAAATTAATGAAAAACCCGCAATAAATAATGGAATAATTAAAAGCCAGTTAGGTTTAAGGAATCGTTTAAAGAGATAAGATATTAAAATTAAAAGCATAAATATATATCCAAGGGAAATACTGAACAGTATTAAAACTACTGCAAGTATCTGGAATTCGATCATATCGATATGAAGTTGCGAAATCCTATTAATGAATATAGCTATTAAAATACTTAGTAAAACCGATAGATAAAATATCGGATTTATTAATGAGAAGGGATAATATCTGAACATAAGAAATAAACCATAAAGAATTCCCAGAGAGATGGCTATAATTGGAACAAAGGATAATTTTAAATTGAATATTTCTTTTATTGTATCTTTTCTTTCCATTAAAGCGGTCAAAACGAGTGCCAATATGATTGATATGGAGAAAATTACAGAGTAATTCTGGCTGTCGATGGGTAATATTCCGCTTCCTAAAATTGCTGCAGGAGTGAGATTTTTGAAACCTAGATATGAAGGTATTGCGGCAATAGTATTTGGCAGTATTCCATGAATAAAAATAACAAGATAAATAATAATTGGAGTAATTATGGATTTTAAATAATTTTTTGTTTTTATAAAAACATAGACAAAACTACCCAGTAATACGAGAAATATTTCTGCTCTTTGTCCCCAGCTTGCCTGTAGCAGGTCCTTTGTAAAATAGAAAAATTTATGTATTTCTGTAATTGTATTGGGTCCGGTTAGGTAAGTTAATTTATAGCCGCTTCCCCTTGAAACTATAATATCTATAACCGGAGCCATTATAATAACCGTCATTCCTATTAGCAGAACCTTTGCTATCTTTATAGTATCTTCCTTTGTCAGGAATCTGAAAACAAGGAGAATCCATGCAAAAATAGATATATAGAAAAGAGGAAAATGTACAAAAATCATATAAAATGAATGTGAAATGATTACCGAGAAACCTAAAAGCTGTTTTCCGTCAAAAGAGCTTTCAAGTATATTTCGAGTTAATATGATTGAAAAAAGGGTTAAAAACCCCAATAGAAAAGAAAATTTCTCTTTTTCTATTTCTGTTATTATTTTTTTTATTATCACTTAAATTTTATAAAAAAAGGGGGGGATAGGAATTCCCCCCTTTTTTTATTTCTCTCAGGTTTTTTTCTTATTTTAAAACAGTGAATTTGGCTGTGCCCGTACCACCGTTTGTTCCGATTACTATATAGTAAATCCCCTGTGATAGATTCTCCGCGGATACTTTTATGGTGTGCTCTCCGCCTTCCTTTGAACCGCTGTCAAGTGTTGCGACCGTTTGACCGAGGATATTTACAATAGAAATATCAACGGTGGTTTCTCCAGGCAAGGTGTACTTTAATGTGGCTGCTCCCGTAATTATACTACGGTCAATACTGCATTCGATTTTTCCGTCGGAGGTAGTGTTGTCGTCTTCATCAATACCTGAAGTGTTTGCCCATGAGTCGAAATAAACGTTTTCCGAATTTTCTCCGACGTAGGCAAGAGCAGGTAAGCCACCCGAAATAAAAGTGGTTATAGGTCTTGTCAGAAAAGCGTTGCTGTCTGAGTAGCAGGTATCAGTACTCCAGGTGCTGCCTTCCCATTCGAATTCTCGGACTGAAGCAGTGCCTGTCCAGTCATGGTACATTTTTATAAAGCTTACGTAAGGTGTATTGGCGGTTGAGTTATACCCATCGTAAACCGCGATACTGGGCAGGACTTCATTTGAATCTACGTCACTATTGGTCCACGATGGGGATGACCAGCTCTCAGCCGAATCCTGACTCCAAGACCAGCGAAGACCCCAATCATCGTTGGCGGTATTAAGGTCTTGTTTTGGCCAAATTGTCCATACATTTCCCGAACCATCGTAAGCTGCCGCGATCTGCGGTCCCATTTTTGGGAATGAATCTTCTTTTATGGTCACTGAACCGGCCCAATTTGCTCCTGCATTAAGACTTCTACGCGCATTTATAGTGTAATCATTTCCTATAGGCAGCACCAGATAAGTTAGGTATAATATGTTATCATTACCGTAAGTTATATCAGGAAAACCAGACCCATTAAATTGAATTCCACTAGGAGTCGACCAGTTTTGTCCCTGATCCGTAGTACGCGTCAATATTACCTGGTCGGCTCCACGTCCACCGAGTCCCTTGTGATAAGCGATGAAAACACTATAGTTATGGTTGCTTCTTCTGTCCGTGCAGACCGAGTAGTTTTTTACCGAGTCAGTGCCGGCTAAATACTGTCCGGTTCCGGAAATTGTTGCATCATTAGCGGTTTTATATGCCCTGGTGTAAAGTTGGTCCTGGTCTCTTAGATAACGAACGAAAACATGATAGGTGCTGTCGGGTCCATGAACGATTTTTGGTTCAGTTACATTATCGTTATTAAAGTAAATTCCATTTATATATGACCAGGTTTGCCCATTGTCATTTGACCTGAAAATCCTGACAACCGAATCCGGACATGCGACAATTGCTCTAAGAGTATCACCGGCAAAATAATCAACGTCGATTGCGTCGTCGTCTACACCTGATTGTACTGCCCATGAGTTAGCGTTAACTTCACCGTCATAAATGAGCTTATCCTCAGCCCAGCGAAGTTTTGTATCGCTTTGCGGTTTTATTTCTATAACATCCGCAGGATCTGCAAGTTCTTTTGAAGTTTGTGTTAGGTCTAGATAACCTTCTACGTCACAAGGTGATTTTTCAGCTGCTTTGAGAGACACTGTGCTGCTTAAGAGAAGCAAAGCTAAAAAACAAAACACTAATACATTTTTCATTAACAACCTCCCTTTTTTTAAATTTATATTATAATTAAATTGTATGTATTATTGTCGAATTGTCAAGGTATTTTAACTGAAACTTGGACACATCTTTTAGCATTTTCCGCCTCCATCTAAACTAAAACCTTCCTTATTTTTATTTGATTTTTTTAAATTTTCCCCTTGACTTTTTAAATTAAATAGCTATAATATAGCTATGAATAAAAAAAGATCTGAAGGCAAGGGAAAGGATATAGTTTCAATGGAACCTATG
>Ga0307432_1000731_pt1 | contig 22932 bp, 21 predicted proteins | sample SalMarWE160150MG_FD_202158 | JGI IMG/M metagenome (GOLD analysis project Ga0307432, IMG submission 202158) | Salt marsh sediment microbial communities from the Plum Island Ecosystem LTER, Massachusetts, United States - WE1603-150 | ecosystem: Environmental > Aquatic > Marine > Intertidal zone >...
TTTCCATTATTGCCCTCCTATGAAGCTTTCAATATGAGAATAAACCGGCTAAGCGAGGCATTCAGGAATTTAGCTGATGTGCTCTTGTCGGGATTTTGTCCACAGGATTGCGATCTGAATGCCAGTTTAATGGATTCTTTACTCATAATTACCTGTTCCGGAAAACACATGCCATCTGTAGCAAAAGAGATAACCGATAAAGGATTTTGCTCAACTAAAAGCATGTACTATTATGGTGTAAAACTACATACATTGGCTTTTCACCGGCCTGATCATCTGCCTTTCCCTGAAAGTATAGTGGTTACTCCGGCTTCTGAGAATGATTTGAATGTTCATAAACAAAACTGGTGTAACATACCCAATCGTAGTTTTTGGGGGGACAAGATTTACCATGATACTGAACTATTGAAGGATATGACAAGTTTCAGTAATTCTCAAATATTAACACCGGTCAAAGCTGTTAAAAACCAGTCCGAGATAATAAACCAACGGGACAAAGCGGCTAATGACCTCTATTCAAGGGCTGTTTCGAGTGTAAGACAACCAATTGAATCGTTGCTTAACTGGATCATTGAAAAAACAAATATTCAAAGAGCGTCAAAGGTGCGTTCTACTAAGGGATTGCTTGTTCATGTCTTTGGTAGGATCGCAGCAGCTTTTATCTTTTTAATTTTTAACTCTTAATTCGCATATAGAATTGATATATAGCAATGTATATCAGGTTATTATATCAACTTTTTATTTATTTGGATATTCCTCATTGATACTAAGAATAATCGAGATATTACAGTATAGATAATTGGAAAAAAAGGAAATGCAACTGATGATTTCACTTGCATGAATCTTATGTGGTGGAAAATCCGGTCAAACTGAGCACCCCATTCCGGAGCAAACTGAGCAATCAAAAATAAAAGATTTACTAGGCTATTGAAGTCATAATTTTGGGCTGTAAAATTTAACAGTTTGAGTTATGGCAAATAAGACAATAGTTATGAGTAAACTTAGAAGATTATTACAGCTTCATTCTCAAGGGAAAAGCAAGCTTTTTATCAGCAAGTACCTGGAGCTATCGCGTAATACTGTGGACAAGTACGTTCTGCAGTACAAATTATTGGATCTTCCATTAGAAGAGATAGATAAACTTACAGACACTGATCTGGACAAGTTATTCTTTGTTCAGGTCACCGATGCTTTGTCACCCCGGCATAAAGTTCTTTATGACTTTTTTCCCTACATGGAAAAAGAGCTTAAGAAAACCGGAGTAACACGTCAGGTGATGTGGAAAGAATATATATTAAAACATCCTGATGGTGTAAAACGAAGCCAGTTTAATGAGCTTTATAACCGATGGTGTAAAAAGGTTAATCCTGTCATGCATATCAGTCATAAAGCAGGAGATAAACTGTATGTTGATTATGCCGGGAAAACTTTACAAGTGACTGATAAGGAAAGCGGAGAAGTCATCGAGGTTCAGTTTTTTGTGGCGATACTTGGTTCGAGCCAGTATACTTATGCTGAAGCAACATCGAGTCAGGCTAAAGAAGACTTTATATCATCCGTTGAGAATGCGCTGCACTTTTATGGTGGAGTTCCTGCTGCTATAGTTCCGGATAACCTAAAGAGTGCTGTAATCAAAAGCAACAGGTATGAACCAACATTAAATGAGACATTTTATGACTTTGCAGAACATTATGGAACGACCATCCTGCCGGCCAGATCATATAAACCCAGGGACAAGTCGCTTGTTGAAGGAGCAGTCAGAATCCTATACACCAGAGTCTATAGTACAATAAGAAATAAAGTTTTCTTCAGCCTGAAAGAAATAAATGCAGCTATCAAAGAAGCACTTGATATCCATAATTCCTCAAAATTTAGCGGGCGACCATACTCACGAAAGGATCTGTTTAGTGACGTCGAGAAACAAGCCTTGTTGCCACTACCTGAGAGACGTTATGAGCTGAAACAGCAGTCATTTGCTACTGTAATGCTCAACGGGCATGTACTTCTTGGCCAGGATAAACATTATTACAGCGTTCCTTATCAGTTCATCCGCAAGAAAGTAAAGCTTCTTTACAGTAACAGCCAGGTTGAAGTTTTTTATAAGTATAACCGTATTGCTCTGCATCAAAGAGTAAAATTGCCGTTTAGCTATACAACAATCACAGATCATTTTGCTTCAACTCATAAGTTTATCACTGAATGGACCCCTCAAAGGTTTATTAACTGGGCTGAAAGCATAGATGAAAATGTAAAAGAATATATCATACGTATCCTTGAAAAGAAACAACACCCGGAGCAGGCATATAAAAGCTGTATGGGAGTTCTCTCCTTTGTCAAAAAGGTTGGGAAGGAACGCTTAAAAAACGCCTGCAAAAGGGCTATAGAATATAATATGTACAACTATAAAACGGTACAAACTATACTTGAAAAAGGTCTGGACTAGGCAGATGATGAAAACCTGTTTGAACAGGCTCTTCCTGAGCACAATAACATCAGAGGAAAAGAATATTATAAATAACCTAATATTTAAATAAAATGAATGAAACAACACTTACAAAAATGCGGCAGATGAAGCTCTTTGGCATGTATGGGGCATTTAAATCTGCCATTGAAACCGGTAAAACGGATAATTACACCATGGATGAGTTCGTTGCCCATATAACAGAAGCGGAATGGGACGACAGGCAAAACCGTAAGATATCACGAACCATTGGTAATGCCAGGTTCCGGTATAAGGCATCTGTAGAGAGTATTATTTATGATCCGTCAAGGAACATTGATAAGAACAAAATCATTCGTTTTGCCGAATGTGATTATATAAGTAAAGCAGAGAATGTTTTAATAACAGGCAGTACCGGCGTTGGCAAAAGTTACATCGCCAGCGCTTTGGGACACCAGTCATGTATAGAAGGTTATCGTGTCATGTACTTTAATGTGGATAAGCTCTTTGCAAGACTTAAAATGGCAAAAGCTGATGGATCTTACATCAAGGAAATGGCAAAGATAGAAAGACAACACCTGGTAATCCTCGATGATTTTGGCCTGCAACAATTAGATAATCAGAACAGGTTAACACTGCTGGGAATCATTGAGGACAGGAACAATAAAAAATCTCTGATTATAACTTCATAACTTCCGGTGGAACGATGGTATGATATTATCGGAGAAAAAACCGTGGCTGATGCTATAATGGACAGACTTGTTTATCAATCTCATAGGATAGAATTAAAAGGTGAATCCATGAGAAAAAAGAAAGGACAACAATCAGCGTTTGATGAAGGAACAATTAATCAGATTATGAACTGAAAAAATATTTAATTTTGAGTTAAACAAAATAGCCTTAAAAAGTTCTTTGTTTTTGATGAAAATGTCACTGCTCACTTTAGTCCGGAATTGACTGCTCACTTTAAATCGGACAAGGGTGCTCAATATCACCGGATTTTACAATCACGGCTTTCAACAGACAATAAAAAAGAGTTTTTCTATAGCTTAATGAATGACACTGCAGTAAAGCAGTCAATTATTTTAACTATGGACTTAATATCAGCTCAAGAAACCAGAAAACAAAACAATGTGATTCTGAACGAAATAGGTCAAGAATTGCTCGATGAAATTAAGAATTATGGTAATTCAAAATTGATTTCAATTCATAATAACAAATTTGAAATAATAAAGAATTAAAAAATGAATATAGATACATTATTATATGATCATAGACTATTTATAGATGGTCATTATGAAAACTTAGCTGGATTATTCTGTAACATAGCTGGACAAAAAACATCTCTAACGAAGGAAAGATTTCTCTTAAGTAGTTGGTATGAAGGGTATCTGTATAATTTATTGTTGGGAATAAGAATAAACCAAAGACAATCATTTGTTGGAAAGAGAGTAGATAAAGCGCCCAAATGGAGTAATAACTATTTAAAGCAATATCAGTATATTATTGCAATCCTATTATCAAAAAAAGAAATTTTAAATGAACTTAAAATAATTGATTATCAATCAGTAAGTTTAAAGGATCGTGATATTAAATCTATAACTGACGATTTAAAAAAAATATGCGATGAATACTCAAATGGAGGACTTCTATATTTATCCAGGTTATATGAAAAAGATAATACTGTCTTTAATGAGTATGATAGTTTAACAAGGATAATGGCAAATGTTATTAAAGATAATTCTTAAGTCTTCCATCATTTTAAAATAGTTCTCTTAAAATCCAATACAAAATAGATTGATTGATCAAAAATAGAAACTGATTTATATGATCCATTCTATGAGTCTAAACAAGAATACTAAGTAATTAGCTCATATTCAGGTGATAAAATTAGAAACAGACCTTTAATTGAAGAGTAATTTGCCAAAAACAAAATTAATATTACAGATTTTATACAAACTCAAATGAAATCTAAGTATCGTCTATCAATAATCATCACAGCAATTATTGGAGTTTTATTGCAACTTTTCTTTGTATTATTGAATTGTTTGTTAGATTTCAGCTCCAAGTGACCTTCTATATTTACGCTTAACGGTTTTAGAATCTCTCATACAATTTATAATTGCTGTAAGTTCATCATCTTCAAGTTTACCTAATATCTGATAATCAACATTTTCAATCTTATACTTTGATTGAAAATCTCTAATAGGTAACATTTTTAATTGCTCACCATATATATATGTTTCTAGAGGAAATCCCCATGCATTTTTTGTTATAGATTGACTACTCTTAAAATAATAGCAATTGAAATTTATTTCAGTTCTATCAATACAACCATGTCGTTTCTCAATGTCGTAGTTACGGGGGATATGATCGACTGTAGTAGTTAAGCAAAATAAAACCGAGTCATTCTCATTTTGTATCTTTAGGATGATACAATATTTTGGCTTTGGTTGAATGTCATTTGAGAAATAAAATGGTGTGAAATAGATAATATTGCCAGGTAGATACATAAAATGTCAAAATACTAAGTAATACCATTGATCATTCTTTGTTCTCTATATCTCGCAATACCATTTTCATCTTCACAAAAATATTCGAAATTAATTTTTTCTTCAGAAGAATTTCTTAAACCATTTTCAAACGAATGAAGTAATCCGGTTTGCTTTGCTATATTATACCACGCCGAACCAGGTCTGTGAGTATATTCAACTAATTCTATGGCTGGTTTATCTCCGAAATGCTCTTTAATATAATCCAACATTTCTACCTCATTGTCAGAAAATTCATCATCTGAAAATTTCTTAATTGATGTAACATAGATATTGTCCCCTTCACATTTCTTTGAAATATACTCTTTAAAAATATTAGGTTCATCAGAAAGCTCAATATAAGTTTCTCTATTAACTGGACCTGCCTGCCATACTTCAAAATCTATATCAAGGAAAGGTATATTATACCTTTTTACATAAGACTCTTCCAGCAAATACAATAGCTTAATTAGTTTTGTTTTAGATAAATTAGGAATTTTCTCTGCAAAATATATTATTGTATTTGCTAACTTTTCCTTTTTTTCTATTGAATAATCTTTCATATTATTTCTTCAAAACTAAACTATTAGATATTAATGCAATATACATATGTTTTAAAAAACCAAGTCTTTCCTTTATTATTTATTAACAAAATTGTTGATAAAAAGACATCTTTTCAACAGATAAAAATACAAAAAATATACCATAAAGTATTATAAAGACGTGATTTGCCCTTATTTCGTTGCTTATTCTTTAAATTTACATGCCCTCAGAGGCATCCAAGTAGGTATCTTGATGAGTATGGATATCACAGATAAAGGACTTAGAAAAACATATAAACACGACTGTGAGGTGAATTTTGGACACTATACAAAAATGATACAACATTTATAGTTGTTTCTTCCTAAACAAAAAGCAATCTATACTCTCTGATCCTGATTTTAAATTGCGAACAAACAACGAAAGACAGGGTATGTAACCACCGTCAACCATTTTACCTATTCCAGTTATATAATATTATGTACCATTTGGTATAAAAAAAGTCTCCAAAACAAGCTCGGGGAATTTCCTGTCAAAATAGATTTAAGAGTATCGTATCTGATGGAGCTGTATGCAAATCGTATGCAAATCCCTAAAATAGAAAAGAGCCTGCTCATCGCAAACTCTCATCTTTTCTATGTCGGGGTGATCTGACTCGAACAGACGACCCCTTGCACCCCATGCAAGTGCGCTAGCCAACTGCGCCACACCCCGGAGCCTCCTCCGTAGTCCCGAGAACTCGGGACGAAGGAGGATAAACCACACGCAAAATTAATCAACAATTCCGATTCAGCAAATAATCAGAAACAGTCAACGTTATTTAGCCAATAACCAATAACCTTTCTCATAATATCTTTTTTTCTAATTTTGCAAGAAATTTTAATCAAAAGGATTTTATGGAACTATTCAAACCAATGGATCTTCAATCTGTCTCAGAAAAGGCAGATATTGAGAATGTTGAGAAGGTAAGATGCCTGATTATCGGTTCAGGACCGGCAGGTTACACTGCAGCTATTTATGCTTCAAGGGCAAACCTTAAACCGGTTTTGTATACCGGGATGGAAATGGGCGGTCAGCTGACTACTACAACCGACGTTGACAACTATCCGGGATATCCCGATGGAGTAACCGGTCCCGAAATGATGGAACAATTTAAAAAACAAGCAGAAAGATTCGGAACGGATGTCCGTTTCGGTATAGCTACAGGTGCTGACTTTTCAGGTGACAAACATAAGGTAATTATCGACGAAAATAAACAAATTGAGGCCGATGCAGTTATCATAGCCACAGGGGCAACAGCAAGATATCTCGGTCTTGAAGCAGAAAAAAAATATGCGGGCATGGGCGTCTCTGCCTGTGCAACATGCGACGGATTTTTCTACAGGCAGAAAGATGTAGCTGTTGTGGGTGGCGGCGATACAGCTGCAGAGGAGGCAACATACCTTGCCGGACTGTGTAATAAAGTATATATGATAGTCCGCAGAAATGTACTCAGGGCCTCAAAGGCAATGCAGGAGAAAGTTATGAATACAACCAATATTGAAATTCTATGGGAACACCAGGCTATTGATCTTTTTGGAGAAAACGGGGTGGAAGGAGCAGTGCTTGTTAAGAAAAAAGGTACGCCTCATGAAGAGATTGTCAGGGTCAGGATTGATGGATTCTTTCTAGCTATAGGACATACTCCCAATTCAGATATTTTTAAGAAATATATTGATACTGATGAAACCGGTTATATTAAAACCATACCGGGAACATCTAAAACAAATGTCCCGGGAGTCTTTGCTGCCGGCGATGTGCAGGATCCGCACTACAGACAGGCAGTTACTGCCGCCGGTTCAGGATGTATGGCCGCAATTGATGCGGAAAGATATTTATCGGAATCAAAAAAATGAAAACATTTTAAAAGACATTCAGGATATATGCTGAGCCATCAGATGTATACTCTGCACTGACAAATCCATTTACGATTGAGGTCTGGTCGGGTTATCCGGCAATAATGTCAGAAGAGCCCGGAAGCGAATTTTCATTGTGGGAAGGTGATATAACGGGGCGAAATCTGGAATTCATTAAGGATAGAAAAATCGTACAGGAGTGGTACTTCGGTGAACAGACTGATAAATCGATAGTAACAATTTCGATTCAATCTGATAAGGAAGATTCACAGGTTACTGTTGAACATACAAACATTCCTGATAAAGATTTTACTGGTATTGCTGAAGGATGGCGGGAGTATTATATTGGAGCAATAGCTGATTTCTTCAATCCGAATTTTTGATACTCAGTCGACTATTCACCTCTGTTATCCGTAATGCCGTAAAGGTCTTCTATACACGCATATATAAGAGTTGCTATACCCTTATAACAATAAGTATATGCGTATTCCTGCACATCTGTATTCCACATGGGTATCCATGACAAAAGCTGCTGATCGATATACCGGTGTATCTCCTTCTTCATTTCACGACAGCAGGGATCATCATCAAGCTGCAGGTACTTATCTATCAAGCTGGTAAGAAAAAGAAGCTCTAACCCAAGATGGTCTTCAGGTACTTTTCCATGCAACTTTGATTTCCATTCATATGATCTGTAAAACTCACTTACTTTTTGAATGGAGATCCATTTCGTTTTTTCCCTTGCAAGATAAATAGAAGCCTGAGCCGGTGCCAAAGGTAGTCCCGTTACTGCGAATAACCGGTAAAAATCGTCTTCAAGCCTCTTCCTGCATGTATCTGTATCTTCACATGAGCCCCTTAGAATTGAAGCCGCTTCTATAAACCTTGGATTTGAACTTGACACCGGTAACTTCTTGAGAATACCTTTGGTCCAGAAATCGATAACACACTCATCTGTAGGTTCCCTCATGATCATACTGCCTGCAAAATATAACAACATATTATAACCCTTCAGCAGATTATTGTGATCTGCTGTAATCTTATTGTTTTTAGACTCCATATAAGGAAAATAGTCAGATAATCTCAAGTGTAAAACGAATAATGAGTTAGATTGTTCATTTCTGATCTTATCCACCCAGAACCCCATGGGGAGATAAGGTTGATGATACAGGGGGGGAGTGAGGTAATTATTAAAAAGGCTGTCCCCCATGAGCAGCCTTTTTCCATTATTACGGATTCAGGTTCTATTTCGAAAAATCTGCAACCTCATTGGGATACAGATTATTATCAAGTTTCCTTTTAATTTCTTTAAATGCATTTACTGTATATTCAACATCCTCAAGGGAATGGGATGCTGTAGGGATAAGGCGGAGCATAACCACATCTTTCGGTACAACTGGATAAATCACCACCGAACAGAAAATCCCGTAATTCTCCCTCAAGTCATAAATAAGCTGGGTGACCTGGAAAAGCTGGCATTTAAAAAATACGGGTGTCACCGGTGATTCAGTCCTCCCCAGATCCATACCGGCATCTCTCAAGCCTTTCTGAAGAGCATTGACGATAGTCCATAATTTCTCTTTGTATTCCGGATGAGCTTTAATAAGTTCCAGTCGCTTTATTGCTCCCAGTGTCATTGCCATTGGCAGAGCCTTTGCATATATCTGCGATCTCAGGTTAAAGCGCAAATATGTCACAACATCTTTTGTACTTGCTACAAATCCGCCAATTCCTGCAAACGATTTTGCAAATGTTGCAAAGTAGACATCTATCTGATCCTGAACACTAAAATGTTCGCCGGTGCCAGCTCCTGTGGCTCCCATGGTACCAATTCCATGTGCATCATCAACCAGGAACCGGAAACTGTATTTCTTTTTTAATGCGGCTATCTTATCCAGCTTACCAAGGTCTCCTGCCATTCCAAAAACACCTTCAGTAATTACCAGTATTCCGCCTCCGAATTCTTCAGTAAGCTTTGTTGCGCGCTGAAGCTGCTTCTCACAGCTTTCAATATCATTATGGTTATATACAAATCGTTTTCCGAAATGCAGCCGCAAACCGTCCATGATACAGGCATGTGATTCTGAATCATAGACTATTACATCATGTCTGTCGACCAGTGCATCAATTATAGAGACCATTCCCATATAACCGTAATTAAGCAAATAGGCCGACTCTTTTCTGACAAATTCAGCGGCCATCGTTTCGAATTTTTCATGCATGCTTGTATGCCCCGACATCATTCTTGCGCCCATCGGGTATCCCAAACCATATTGTTCTGCTGCTTCAGCATCTGCTTTTCTGACTTCAGGATTATTTGCCAGGCCAAGGTAATTATTCAGACTCCACGAAAGAACCTCTTTCCCTCTGAATTTCATTCTTGGAGCAATCTCTCCCTCAAGCTTGGGAAACATAAAATAACCATCGCCGGCCTCTGAATATTGACCTAAGGCACCTCTGTTTGATTTGATTTTGTCAAAAATATCCATGATTTTTCAGTCTGTGTATGATTTCTACAAAAGTAAGGATTAACAGGAACCTGTTGATACCTATTTATACCTAATTTGGTTTTTATGATTCTGCTCCAGAATAAATGCATAAAAAAAACGTTTTTATAATTGATTTGAAAAATATATTGTAATTTTGCGCAACATTTTTTTATGAGGTTCAGGGTATATATAACATTGATATTTTTATTGTTACTCAGCTCTTGCGGAGAATATGAGAAACTCCTGAAGAGTAATGATTATGATCTTAAGAAAAAAAAGGTAAAGGAATACTATGATGAGGGTAAGTATGCCAGGGCTACTGAACTGCTGGAGCAGTTACTCCCCAGATACAGGGCGACTGAAGAGGCAGAAGATCTTAACTGGATGAATGCCCAGAGCTACTTTAATATGAAAGACTATTATTCTGCCGGTGCATACTTTAAAACATACCTTGATCAGTATCCGTTTGGTAAATATGCCGAAGAATCATCATATATTAGTGCATTGTGCGATTATTATCTGTCACCCCGTGCAGAACTTGACCAGGAAAATACGAGAAATGCAATTGAAGGATTTAATCTTTTTTTAAGAAGATATACATATAGTGCAAGGATTGATGAATGCAAAAAGCTTATTAAGGAGCTTGAAGAAAAACTTGTGGAGAAATCATATCTTAATGCCAAGCTCTATTACGATATGAAACAGTATAAGGCAGCGATAACAGCTCTCAATAACAGCTTGAAAGAATATGCTGATTCAGAATACAGGGAAGAGATGATGTTCCTTAAGCTTAATTCTCTGTTTCTTTATGCTGAAAACAGTCTTGCCAGCAAGCAGCGTGAGAGGTACCAGGATACCCTTGACGACTATTATTCTTTTATGGAGGAGTTTCCGGAAAGCAAATATATAAAAGATGTGGGCAGGATATACAAAAAAACCAGCGAATACCTTAAAGCCGGAAGCATAGATATAGAAACAGTGGCAAATAACGATTAAAATACTATGGATTACAGAAAATCAATGGCCCCCGTAACAACTGTTACACGTGATATAGATAAGATTACACAAAATACCGGTAATATTTATGAAACGGTGATAATTGTATCAAGAAGATCGAACCAGATTGCTGTTGAGATGAAGCAGGAGCTCAACAAGAAGCTTGAAGAATTTGCTTCATACAGCGATAACCTGGAGGAGGTTTTTGAGAACCGCGAACAGATCGAGATATCGAAGTTTTATGAAAGGCTTCCCAAACCGACTCTTATAGCACTCCAGGAACTTGAAGAGGGAAAAATATTTCACAGGAACCCGGAAAAAGCAGCAATACAAAAGTAGAAAATGCTGAAAGGCAAGAAAATAGTTGTAGGCGTGACCGGCGGTATTGCAGCATACAAGACTGCAACAATAATACGGCTGCTTGTCAAAGAGGGCGCTGACGTGAAGGTCATCATGACAGATCGTGCCAGGGAGTTCATGACCCCTCTAACCCTGTCTACATTATCGAAAAATCCTGTTCTTAAGGAATTCTCTAATCCTGAAAGCGGTGAATGGAACAGCCATATAGACCTTGGTCTTTGGGCCGACCTGTTTCTTATTGCTCCTGCTACTGCAAATTCAATAGCCAAAATGGCTAATGGCATAGCTGACAACCTGCTCATTACAACATATCTTTCAGCGCGTTGCCCTGTATTCATTGCTCCTTCAATGGATATGAATATGCTTAACCATCCGGCAACACTGATTAATATCGAAACATTGAAAGCCTTCGGAAATACTATACTGGGACCGAAAACAGGCGATCTTGCGAGCGGCCTGACAGGAAAAGGCAGAATGGAGGAACCTGAAGAGATAGTAAAGGAGATAACGGACTTCTTTACAAAAAAAAAAAGAAACGAGCCTCTGAAGGGGAAACACCTCCTCATAAACGCCGGCCCCACACGTGAACCAATTGATCCTGTTCGTTTTATAAGCAATTACTCTTCAGGTAAAATGGGAATAGCCCTTGCTGATGCTGCTGCTGAACTGGGAGCCTCTGTAGACCTTATCCTGGGCCCGTCTGAGATCCTGCCAAAAAACAGTACAGTGAAGGTTACAAGGGTGACAACAGCAGAATCAATGGCATCAGAATGCATTTCACGGTTTCCATCATGCGATGCGGCTATATTATCCGCTGCTGTAGCCGACTATACTCCAATTGAGCAGAAGCCGGAAAAGATGAAGAAGGACAATAATGTGATTACGCTGAAACTGAAACCTACAACCGACATAGCAAAAACTCTCGGGGAGATGAAAAAACAATCCCAGATCCTGGTCGGATTTGCTCTCGAGACTGATAATGAGCTTGCAAACGCAAAAGGCAAATTAAAACGTAAAAACCTTGATCTTATCATATTAAACTCACTGAGAGATGAAGGTGCCGGATTTGAACATGACACAAACAGGATCATGATCATTGACAAGTATAATATTATTGATAAATTTGAGTTGAAATCGAAAGAAGAAGCTGCCAGGGATATTCTTGACAGGATTGTATCAATGTTCAAATAATAAATCAGGATGGCAGGAAACCGTTTTAAGAAATATTTGTCGCTTGTATTTCTGATACTGCTTCCCGGAGTTATAATTTCCCAGGAACTGAACTGTAATGTCCAGGTATCTGCACAGAAAGTCCAGGGCTCAAACCGGCAGGTGTTTGAGAACATGCAGCGCGATATCTATGAATTCATGAATAATACTGTCTGGACTAATCATGTGTTTAGTTACTCTGAAAGAATCGACTGTAATATCCTTATTAACATAACTAACCAGTTGTCAGCCGATGAATTCAACGGAACAATACAGATCCAGCTCAGGCGACCGGTATATAACACAACATACAATTCAACAATCCTGAATTTTATAGATAATAACTTCAGATTCAGATACGTAGAGTTTCAGCCACTCGAATTTGATCCCACCATTCACAGGTCAAACCTTGTGTCTGTTCTTGCTTATTATGCATATATCATACTGGGTTTTGATTATGATTCCTTCTCTTCGGAAGGAGGCACAGAGTTTTTCCAGATGGCTGAAAAAATCGTGCTAAATGCACAAAATGCTCCTGAAACAGGATGGAAACCCTATGATGGATCACGGAACCGTAATCGTTACTGGCTCGTAAAAAACCTTCTTGATAAAGAATATGAGGAAGTTAGACAGTTTGTTTATCAGTATAATATCAATGGTCTTGATAAGCTGGAATCAAAAGCTGCTGAGGCCAGGGTAGCTATAGTCGAAAGTCTGCGACTTGTACAGGAAGTATACAGGAAAAAACCTGATCCGTTCATGTACCTCATTCAAATTGTAATGGAAGCAAGGACCGACGAGCTGATAAACATATTCTCCGAGGCATTTCCGGAAGAGAAAAGCCGTGTTGTGCAGATCCTTACCGAAATTGATCCTGCCAACAAGTCAAAATATGAAAAAATCACTGCATCCAGCTAATATTAGTTAGTAATTAGTAACCTGTCATGCTCATTAAACTATACGTTCAAAACTATGCACTGATCAAAGATCTGGACGTTGATCTTGAGGAGGGTCTGACCATTATCACCGGTGAGACAGGAGCCGGTAAGACAATTCTTCTTGGCGCTTTGTCGCTGATTCTGGGGAACAGAGCCGATACTTCCGTGCTTCTGGAAAAAAATGAAAAGTGTGTAGTGGAAGGGACATTCAGAATAGAAGGTTATGATTTTACTGATTTTTTTACCTCTAATGAACTTGATTATGAGCCAGTTACTATATTGAGAAGAGAGATTAATCCGGCAGGAAAGTCGCGGGCATTTATCAATGACACACCTGTTACCCTGAACCTGCTCAAAGAGCTTGGCGATCGTCTCATAGACATACACTCACAGCACCAGACATTAATGCTGAGTGATAATTCATTCCAGCTAAATGTCATTGATTCTTTTGCGGTTACAATAAAACTTAAGGAAGACTACAGGAGATCCTATTACAAATACCGCGGCCTGAAAAAAGAGTTTACGGAGGCAAAGGAAAAAGCTGACCAAAACAAGGCTGACCTCGAATATTATCAGTTTCAGCTGGCCCAGATCGAAGACGTCAAACTAATAGATGGTGAGCAGGAAGAGCTTGAAAAGGAACAGGAACTTCTCGAACATGCAGGAGAAATAAAACTTGCCCTTGGCAATGCCTCAGATCTTTTTTCATCCGACGGAAACTCGATTCTTACAAATCTGAGGGAGGCTAAGATGAATCTTTCGAAGATAATGTCATATATGCCTCAGCTTGAGGAAATGCTTAACCGGGCAGAATCTTCCTATATCGAACTCAACGACCTTGCAGGTGAGATTGAGAAGCTTGCCGTAACTGTAGAAGCTGATCCTGACCGGTTAACCCATATTACCGACCGGCTTGATACAATATATTCACTTATCCAGAAACACCGGGTATCTTCCCTGAGTGAGCTTATTATCAAAAGAGAAGAGATCAGAAAGCTGGTAAATTCTATTATCACAGGCGATGACCGGATAATCGAGCTGGAGTCGGTACTCTTAAAAGAGACAGAGAATTTAACAAAACTGTCTGCCGGGATTTCGGATAAAAGAAAAGCTGTTCTTCATGATGTCGAAAAAAGAATAACAGAACTGCTCAGGCAACTTGGGATGCCCAATGCACGTTTTCGGATCTCACTTAAATCTCTTCCCGATTTTACTCCTTCAGGAACCGACCATGCAGATTTTCTCTTTTCTGCAAACAAACAGGTCGAACCGGAAAACCTTGCCAGGATAGCATCAGGAGGTGAATTATCAAGAGTCATGCTCAGCCTTAAATCATTGCTGACTAAGAATACAAATCTGCCTACTATAATTTTCGATGAGATTGATGCAGGAGTCTCAGGAGGGGTGGCTGACAGGGTGGGACAGATACTGGCCGGTATGGGAAAATATATGCAGGTGGTGAACATCACACATCTTCCCCAGGTTGCATCAAGAGGGACAAAGCATTACCATGTCTACAAGGATGAAAGTGGAAGCGAAACAATTACCAGAATTAAATTGTTATCTCCTGATGAACGGATTTTTGAAGTTGCTAGGTTATTGAGCGGTAGAGAAATAACTGAAACCGCTATAAAAAATGCCAAGGAACTGATAAAAGCCGCTAAGAATTAATAATCAATAATATAGTTATGGCGGGGAAATTATTACAGGGGAAAAAGGGCATCATCTTTGGTGCACTCAACGAGAAATCGATAGCATGGCAGGTGGCGCTGAAAGTCTGGCAGCATGGAGCTCAGCTTGTTCTTACCAACTCACCTGTTGCAGTAAGAATGGGAAGTATAAACGACCTGGCAGCAAAAACAGGCAGTAAAATCATACCGGCCGATGCTACAAAAATGGAGGATATTGATAATCTGCTGACGGAAAGCATGAAATACTTCGGAGGACAGTTTGATTTCATCCTTCATTCAATAGGAATGTCGCCCAACGTCAGAAAGGATATTCCATATGAACAGACCAGCTACGAAAATATGCTGAAGACATTTGATATATCTGCTCTCAGCTTCCACAGGATATTACAAACTGCCTATAAATTAGACGCAATAAACGAATGGGGCTCTGTAGTTGCACTATCTTATGTTGCTGCACAGCGAACACTTACAGGATATAATGATATGGGTGATGCAAAGGCTCTCCTGGAATCAATATCCCGCAGCTTCGGTTATATATATGGCCGTGACCGCAAGGTGAGGATTAATACAATTTCTCAGTCACCAACGCCCACAACTGCCGGAACCAGTATTCATGGATTTGATTCGCTTGTTGACTTCTCGGAAAGAATGTCACCCCTTGGTAATGCTACAGCCGAAGAGTGTGCAGATTATTGTATTGCTCTCTTTTCCGACCTTACACGAAAGGTCACTATGCAGAACCTTTATCATGACGGTGGGTTTTCGAGCATGGGCATGAGTCTTAAAGCTATTGAGCAATACAAAAAAAGCTTTGATGAATGTGACTGCAATGACAAGTAAATCGCTTTTTTTATATTTGGTTTACTTATAAACCTGCCGTATGATAAAAGTTATACTCCTTGTTCTTTTTTATTTCACCTTCCCGCTTGTAATAATCCGGATGTGTAAAAAATGGAGCTTCTTTAAAAAGCTTGGTTCTATTGTTGTTGCTTACGGATTTGGCCTGATATTGAGTATGACAGGCATTATTCCAAACGGCAGCGACGCATATCAGGAAGTCCTAAGGGGCGAATCTTTCCTGTCTTCCGAAGAGGTGCAGGAGTTGCAAACATTAGGGATAATTACTGAAGATGATATTGTTGTGAATACCGTTGCCGTTACACAGGATACGCTCCAAGCCATAGGAGTGCTCGCGTTTCCGCTTCTGTTGTTTTCACTCAATATACGACGGTGGCTTAAGTATGCGAAAGGGGGTTTCATCTCAATGGCCCTGGCTTTCGTATCCATTATAGTGATTATAATATCAGGGTATCTGATTTTCAGGAATATTGTCCCCGACGCATGGCAGATCGGAGGAATGCTCGTTGGAGTATATACGGGCGGAACACCCAATATGGTGTCTCTGAAACTTGCACTGGACGTTGACCCTACTTCTTTTGTCATGGCAAATACATACGACATGCTTGTGGGTGCAGCCACAATAATCTTCTTCATAACAGCAGGCCCCCGTGTATTCAGGGCATTTCTCCGACCTTTTAAAAAGGTCACCTACAGCAATGTCACAGATGAAAGCATAATGGAAGCAGAGAGCTTTGAAAATTATTCAGGGATGTTTAAAAAAAAGGTTCTGCCAAGACTTCTCAAGGGTTTAGGTCTGGCAATAATTATTCTTGGCTTGTCGGTAGGCATAAGTATACTTCTGTTTGGCGCTATCAAAGATCCTGTAGTAATTCTTACAATAACGACACTTTCGATCATTGCATCATTATTCCCCTGGGTCAACAGGATTGAAAAGACTTTCCAGCTGGGTATGTATTTTGTCCTTATCTTTTCCCTGTTAGTTGCTTCCATGGCTAATCTCGGTGCCATCTTCAGCCTGGGAATGCTTGGTCTGCTGGGATTTGTAACATGGTGCTATTTTGGCTCATTATTATTACATCTTTTGTTATCGGTAATATTCAGGGTCGATGCAGATAACTATCTGATCACGACCACGGCTTTCGTTTTCTCCCCGCCTTTTGTACCCGTAGTTGCCGCCTCACTGAAAAATAAAGAGGTTATTATAACAGGAATCACTGTCGGTATAATAGGTTATGTAATTGGCAATTACATGGGTGTTGCCCTGGCATATTTTATGAGGGGACTGTGAGGTCTAAAACAGATAATTCAACCCCATTGAGAATCCAATATTCCCATCCTGTTTATCCAGTGCTTTTCCGATATCAATTGCTATGACGAAATTCTGATTCATTACCGGCATAATGCTTACACCGACACATTGATGCAGTTTCTCTTCGCCCGGCTTGAAGTAATCAGTGAAGTTATCAGTAGGATAGAGAGTATTAAATGTAGTCTCAAGATCACCAGGAAGATCAATTGTATTGGTGATCATCCCGATGTCATAGAACAGATTAAGTCCTATATAGATATCCTGGTTAAAAAGAGTGAAATAGACAGGTTTCCAGCGAAGTTCGAAGTTTCCGAGGATATAAGCATCACCTATAACCCTGTTTTTCACAACGCCTCTCATTGTGCTTGAACCGCCTAATCCTTCATTAGTTGCACCGGTGAGCATTGATGTTATTGCCTGCGACTGATAGAAGAACGGAACATCTCCGGTAAGTGTAGTCTGATAATTCAGGCGGTAAACAAATGAAAGATCGTTCTCGATCAGAGTAAAATACTGACGATGTATTATATAGAATTTAGAGAATCCCCAGTCGTTCCCCATAAATGAAGGAGCTATTTCAACGCCCATCTCTGTCCAGATTCCTTTCATGGGATTGGGCCGGTTATCGCGGTTGTCCCATTCCACCCCTGCTTTGACCGTATTGATCCATCCGCCGTCGGCTTCGTTGGCAGAGATAAGCCCCAGATTCTGGTAGCGCTCAAAGATACCAGGTACGGAATCAACTGATGGAAGCAATACATCTTTCCCTTTATTAAGCCTGTCAATATCAACCGAGCTGTTACTGAAATGCTGAAAAGCAAAACCGGCACTCCACTTTATATGTTCTCCTGCCAGCTTACCCTGGAAATCATTCTTGAACCGGAACTGGTTTCTTTGAAAACGATAAAACATGCTGCTCCTGTAATCAGCTACGTCATCATTCATCCAGTCCATATTAAAAACAGATTCATAGCCGTTAAATCCGTAAAAATGACTTGCCTGATCGGGGAGATAGCTGAGATCACTTGCCATGTGAACCCCCGGAATGAGATGATTGGATTCATACATGAACCTGTAAATACCGCTTCCTTTTGTGAAACGTGACACTTCAGTATATGTATGGTCAAAATATTCAGGATATACACTGGGATTGCCGTAATTGAAAAACTCTACAAGAGCCCCGTACTGAAATCCAAGATTGGAATCATATGTAATTGCAGGCAGGGCTCCTCCGAATTTCCATCCGGTCTTTACCTTTTTCCCCTGCTCCTCCTGTCCGTAAGAATGAAGTATAATGATTGTGAACAGAATTAATGAAAGGGTCTTTTTCATGTGTTATTATAGGTTTGATTGATGGCATTAAAGATAAAGAAAAACGGAAATATTGAACTGATTTTTTAATATTTGCTACCTTCGGCTATTAATTTTACGACTAAATACCTATATGGGTTTACTTATAAGAAATATAAAAGTACTGATACAGGTTGAAGAGGAGCCAAAGCTTAGGGTATGTGGCAAGGACATGTCGGTGATTAATACCATAACGGATGCATACCTTTATATTGAAGGTGGCAAAATATCTGACTTCGGAAAGATGATAGATATACCCGGGGCATACAGCCAGCCGGAAAATAACATAACTAATGTAATTGATGCTTCAGGAAAATTTGTTTTTCCCTCTTTTTGCGATTCACACACACATCTTGTTTATGCAGGAAGCCGCGAAAGAGAATTTACTGATAAGATCCGAGGATTATCCTATGAAGAGATCGCAAAGAGGGGAGGAGGTATATTAAACTCTGCCAAAAAGCTTCATGAGACATCTGAAGATGATCTGTATGCTCAGTCCATAATACGTGTAAATGAAATAATAAGCCAGGGTACAGGCGCTGTTGAGATAAAAAGCGGATACGGGCTTACTCTAAGCAATGAGCTGAAAATGCTGAGAGTGATAAAAAAAATAAAAGAGACCTCTCCGGTCGAGGTAAAAGCAACATTTCTCGGAGCTCATGCAATGCCGGAGGAATTTAAGAACAACAGGGAGAAGTATATTGATATTGTAATCAATGAGATGATACCGCTCGTCTCCTCTGAGGATATGGCTGATTATATAGATGTATTTTGCGACCGCGGTTTTTTCACTGTAGAGGAGACTGAAAAGATACTTATAGCAGGTATTAAGTATGGCCTGCCGGCAAAGATCCATGCCAATGAACTTGATTTCTCGGGAGGTGTCCAGACAGGAGTTAAATACAATGCACTTTCTGTTGACCACCTTGAACGATCGGGAGATGCTGAAATTGAAACCCTCAAAGGAACGGAGACAATACCCACACTTCTCCCGGGATCAGCATTTTTTCTCGGGCTGCCCGATCCTCCTGCACGAAAAATGATTGAAGCCGGATTACCTGTCGCTCTGGCTTCTGATTACAATCCGGGATCATCACCCTCCGGTAACATGAAACTGGTGATGTCGCTGGCATGTATAAAACTGAAAATGCTCCCCGAAGAGGCTCTCAACGCTGTAACAATTAATTCGGCCTGTGCAATGGGGATCTCTGAAACACACGGATCGATTGCCAGAGGAAAAGCAGCCAACGTATTTATTACCAAAGAGATACCATCATATGAGTTCCTGCCATACGCATTCGGCAGTAACCTGATCGAGACCATAATACTTAAAGGAAATATAATATAGCCCCCCAACCCCTCCCGACCTGCGGTCGGGACAGGCTCTGAGGGGGCTATAAATCATTATATTGACAATAAAACAATGTGGGTTTTAACACCCCCTTTATGGGGTTAGGGGGGCAAAAGGAATTATGACGAAAAAGATCATAGAGTGTGTTCCTAATTTCAGCGAGGGACGTGATATGTCAGTTATTAAAAAGATAACGGCGGTTATTGAATCTGTGGAAGGAGTTAAACTGCTTGATGTTGATCCGGGAAAAGATACAAACAGAACGGTAGTCACCTTTGTCGGAGATCCTGAAGCAGTCTCCGAAGCAGCTTATATAGCAGTTAAAAAGGCATCGGAATTAATTGATATGTCAAAGCATCATGGAGAACACCCCAGGATGGGCGCAACAGATGTCTGCCCTTTTATTCCGGTTTCAGGGATCACTATGGAGGAGACAGTCGTTTACGCAAGAAAGGTGGCGGAGAGAATAGGACGGGAGTTGGATATACCGGTCTATTGTTATGAGAATGCTGCCTTTACAGAGGAACGAAAAAACCTTGCAAAATGCAGGGAGGGTGAATATGAAGGATTAAAGAAGAAACTGGCAGATCCGGCATGGAAACCCGATTTTGGACCGGCTAAGTTTAATGTCCGGTCAGGTGCAACGGCAGTAGGCGCCAGGGATTTCCTGGTTGCATTCAATGTAAACCTGAATACCACTTCGACACGAAGAGCAAATGCAATTGCTTTCGATATAAGGGAAAAAGGACGAATGGTTGAAGATGAGAAGGGAAAACGAATAAGTGTACCAGGTACACTTAAAAATGTGAAAGCAATAGGCTGGTATATTGAAGAATATGGAATAGCTCAGATATCGATGAACCTTACCAATATCTCTGTTACACCGGTGCATATTGCATTTGACGAGGTTTGTAGAAAAGCTGATGCACATGGTATAAGGGTTACCGGCTCAGAGCTGGTTGGATTAATACCTCTTAAAGCTATTCTGCAGGCGGGAAGATACTTTCTAGAAAAACAAAAACGATCAGTGGGAGTATCTGATGAAGAACTGATAAAAATTGCAATTAAATCAATGGGATTGAATGATATCCATCCTTTCAATCCTGAAGAAAAAATAATAGAATTTGTTATGAAAGAAAAAGGTGGGAAAAAACTTGTTGATATGGATCTCAGAGCCTTTATGAATGAAACGGCATCTGAATCAGTAGCCCCGGGAGGAGGCTCGATATCAGCATATATGGGGGCTCTGGGTGTTGCCCTGGGCACTATGGTGGCCAACCTGTCGTGCCATAAGAGAGGTTGGGACGACAGGTGGAAAGAATTTTCGGATCACGCAGCAATCGGAAAAGATATACAGAACAAGCTTCTTGACCTTGTGGATGAAGATACTGAGGCTTTTAACAGTATCATTGATGCTTACAGGCTGCCAAAAAAGACCAAGGAAGAGATCAGGACAAGAAATAATGCTGTTCAGGAAGCCACCCGGAATGCCGTAATGGTGCCATTCAAAGTGATGGAAACGGCATATTCAGCTTTTTCGCTGATAAGAGAGATGGTGGAAAAAGGAAATCCCTCTTCTGTAACAGATGCAGCAGTAGGAGCAATGGCTCTGCGATCATGTATAAAAGGTGCTTTCCTCAATGTTAAAACAAATGTTGGCAGCCTCGATGACATAAATTTCGTGAAAGATATATTAAAGAAATGCTGTGATATTGAATCCAAAACCGATATGGAAGAGAATGCAATAATGGAAATGGTCGATCAGGCAATAATAAAACAGCAAAAAAAATAAACTCCCTGCCCGTTTTCCTGATTTATTGACAATCAGACAATCCTTCTTATGGTCCTCAGATAATGTGAATATCCTCCAATCTCATGCTTGAAAATACCCTGATGGTCAATGGTGTCGATTCTTACTCTTCCTGATGCGTGAATAACAAGTCCCCTGGAAATTATCATTCCTACATGCGATATTCTGGCCCGTTCATTATCGAAGAAGACAAGATCACCGGGCATAGACTCGTCAATGAAACTGACATTAGTCCCCGCCTCTGCCTGCTGCCAGCTGTTACGTGGTATTGCTATACCCCTGACCTTATAAACAAGCTGCGTGAATCCTGAACAGTCAATACCAGAAGGAATGCGTCCTCCCCATATGTATGGGCTGTTTATAAATTTCATTGCGAGATCAGCAAATGAATAAGAGGTAGCTAAATAACTGTTATTGAATTCGTTGTCAGTAGTATATATATTATTGCCTATAGTAAATTTCCGGTTATCAAAATCAGGATTATAAATTTCACAACCAGCTTCAAGTACCAGCTTTGTACCGTCGTTTCTGAAGCAAAGAAGTGAGCGGTTCAGAACACGGCCCGGCGATTTGTCCTTATCATTATCCTCTGTATGCTGAAGGTGGTTCGAATCTATCCATCCCTGGAAATTATCGAACTGAGTCTCTATCTTTAGCCAGTGGCCGGTATTATCAAGGATATTGTATTTCTCGCCAAAAAGCACCTGACTTAACATTTCTGACCTGTGCGAAGGTCCCGACCGCAGCGGGACAAAAACATTCTCACATATAAAAGTCTCCATCATTATTAATTTCTTGTAAAATTAGTAATAATCTTAATCATTATATTATTTCGGAATACCGGGTTCTCTTAAAAACGACCCTCCGCAGGTATTTCTCTTTTAATATTTTTATTGAACAATTTTGGGAAATATCCCTATTTTTGTGGGCGAAACAATGTAGTTAAATGTCGCCATCTGCATCAGATATCCTGAAAATTCAAAAAGTAAAAAGGGGTAGTGCTTTTACCTATTTTTACTTTCTCGTTAGTATAGCAGCCGTTGTTGCAATACTCCTTCAAGGAGAGGAAGTAAGCAAGCTGGAACTCATAGGAACAATATCGATTATTACATTATGTTATGTTGTACTTTATTTCTTCCTTCTTCAGTTCCGAAGTGAAGTG
>Ga0307432_1000732_pt1 | contig 22918 bp, 25 predicted proteins | sample SalMarWE160150MG_FD_202158 | JGI IMG/M metagenome (GOLD analysis project Ga0307432, IMG submission 202158) | Salt marsh sediment microbial communities from the Plum Island Ecosystem LTER, Massachusetts, United States - WE1603-150 | ecosystem: Environmental > Aquatic > Marine > Intertidal zone >...
CTCAAGGACGAGACCGGCTTGGATCTCTCGCATTCCAATTCGGCAACGTGGATCCTGTCCGCGCTCTTCGTGCAATTCCGTGGGTCTATTCGTCCTCCGGCACGCACTCCGCAAGCCGATGCAGCATCCGCTGTCGCCAAATAGCGCATAGACGCTTCTCTCAAACGAAAACGCACCATGTCTCAAGACTCGAGATGTGGTGCGTTTGAGGTTTAGAGGCAAGATGTTAACTCGACCGCGATGCCGGAGGGGAAGATTTGTTCTCCGCCCGCTGTTGTCGGATGAGCTCGCGCGCCGTTTCCACGGAAGCATCGTCGAGCTGTGCTTTTCGAAGAGCTGCCGTCCGCTTACCGGCAATGGTTGCATCATCCAGACCCTCGCTTTTCAAGACAAAGGCCCTTTTCTTGCGAACGGATGAATCATCGAGTCCCGCTTCTTCAATCGCGGCTTCGTCGGCGTCGGGGCATGTTTCTTCGTAGAGTTCCTGCCAGCGCTGTTTGAGCCAAGCGACTTGCTTGTCGTTGAATACGCCGTTAGCGTCTCCCGATGGCTGGATAGAGCCTTCGCCTCCGTGCGAACGTAATAACCAGCCGATCCGGACGTAATTGTCAATGGATATATCGATGATTCTCACCGTTTCTCCGGTGAACGGCCGAAGGCTTCCGGGCGAACCTTCCGGCATGTAGTAGATGCTGGCGCAGAGCCGGTCTTCAAATTCTTTGCGCGGCATTTCGAATGGAATTCTTAGAAGTTCGCGTGGGACAACGCTATCTTTAAAACGTTTAATTTTATCCAAGCTACGCTCGCGCGTTGGGGAAGTTTGGCTCAGTATTGTTTGTTCAGTCGCCTCTGACAAGGTGCGCCTCCTTCCGGGCAAACAGTATTCTTATCATGTCATGCTGTCAATCATGAAGAACGCACCACGACCCGAGGGGGAGGTGGTGCGTTTAAAATGTTTAAGACGGTTCAGGCCGAACCAGCGCGGCGCGGTGCTAGAAGATGCTCGGGTAAGAAGTGATGAAGTTTTGATGCCGTGCCAACGAGGCATCGGATCCGTCGCAGAGCTCCGCTTCTCGAAGCACGCGTTTCCGCTGCTCCTCGATGCTTGCCCGGTCGAGTTCGTGCTCCTTGACGAGCACCAGGATGCGCGTTCGCACCTGCTCGTTTCTCAACCCCGCCTTCTCAAGGGCGGTTGCGCAGTTGTGCGCATGGTCGCTGTCCGCCCTTAGCTTCCGCCAGCGTTCCAGGACGAGTGCAACGCGCGCTTCGTCAAACGTCGCGATGGCGAACGCGTAGTGGTAGTACGTGCCGCCTCCTCCGCGTGTTGACCAGGACCAGCCGATGCAAATGCGGTTCTTGGAATCAATGTCCAAGACGGTAATATCGTCCCCCGAGAACCTCGCGAATTCGTCCGGCGGTTTTTTCGATGCGTGGTAGATCTCGACGTTGAGCAAAGATTCGAAATTGTTCGGTCGCATACTGAAGCGGATTCTTCTCAACTCCTTCGGGATCGCGCTTTGTTCAAACAGCGGCGCGTCTGACAAACAGCCCTCGTGGTCCGGACCCGTCTGATAGATCTTGAGCGGTTCGTTCAATGTACACCTCCTTCGGAGCAGACATTATGCTGTGGAATCCGGGTTGTCAATAAATAGAAACGCACCGCAATCCGAGAGGGGAAGCGGTGCGTTTGAGGTTTCGACAGGGATCGTGTGGCGAAGAGGACATCTCTTTCGTTCAAGGATCAATCCAGCCTTTTGTTTGGATAATGATCCGGGCGTTTATGTAGGTTGCGGTCATGGACGGATGTCCGTTCATTGAACGCATCCTGCCTCCGTTCACCTCGAGGTCGAACATGCGCGGGTAGTCCGTGAGCGGAGCGAGCAGGCGATACCCCAAACCGTAGAATACGGTATCCGGAATATTCACGCTGTGCTGCACGTGAAACTCATCGAACGCATCCGTCCCGCTCTCGAGCCGGGTCCAGTTGAATGCGTATCCCGTTGTGAGGTAGAGCCCGTAGAGGACGCGGCCGGAGATGCCCAGCATGATGGAGGGACCGATGTATTGGTACCCCACGTAGTTATCCGTGGGGAATTCGACTTGGTTCAATGTCGTGTTCCCTCCGCTGAAGCTGCTTCTCCACACGAAGTCCGCGGAGAGTTCAACGCGGTTCAGAGCATTCAGGCCGATTCCGAAAGAGGTGAAGATGGCATTCGCACCGCCGCTCGTATGTTTCGGGAGCAGGGTCGTTTCCTCGCTCCTGTAGGCATGGACTTGCCGGACGTCGTCTGGAATGTCCTTGATCTCGACGTGTTCCGTGTGGATGGGCGTCAGGCGAAACTGGAACGTCATGAGCTTCGTCATTTTTGGCGCTTCGGTTTTTTTGCGCTCGGCTCGAGCGCCCTTCGAAGCGAGCGCCGTTACCGCTATGGCGGAGCATATCGCCATCGCGATTCGTACTCGGTGGTTCATTGGGTCCTCCCATGGCACTGGGGGTGAAAGGTTCTGCTCTCTGCGTAGCATAAAACCGAAGTTTTGCCAAGCCTGAGCGTGTTACGTTTTCAGCCCTCCATCGTTGAAAAGTGGTGAAGGCGGCCCTCAATCCTTCTCCCATGCTACAATTTTAAGAACATGGAGTACGTGGATACGGCGGTAATCAAAGAGTGCCAACATGGTCGAATCGAACGATTCACAAAGGTTTATGATGCGTATATCAAAAAGATCTACAACTTCATCTACCATAAAACGATGCATCGGGAGACGGCGGAAGATCTCACGAGCACCGTTTTCATGAAAGCGCTCGAAAATATTCAATCGTTCGACGAATCCAAAGGATCGTTCAACGCCTGGCTGTACCGAATTGCGCGCAATACGGTGATCGATCACTATCGGACATCCAAAGACGTTATGGACATTGCCGATGCATGGGGCCTGTCCTCGAAGGAAGATATTCTGCGCAACGCGGAATCGAATGAACAACTGGAACGCGTTCGGGGTTACCTTGAAACGCTGAAACCGCAGCACCGGGAGATCATCATCATGCGCGTGTGGGATCAGCTCTCATACAAAGAGATCGCGGACATCACGGGACTCACGGAAGCGAATTGCAAGATGACCTTCTCGCGCGCGATCCGCCGGCTCCGTGACGAACTCGGCATGGGGCTCCTAAGCATCTTTGCACTTATCGCAACAACCGTATGGCAACACCACTAAGCACAAAAGACCTTCGGAAAATTCTGGACGAGCTCTATGAGCTGGATGGCTCGCTCCGCGGGCACGAAGAGGAGTTAGCGAAGATTATCCGGGAACTCGCAGGAGCGCGCCCCGCATCCACGATCGACAAACGGTTTGTGAAGCAGCTGAAGCATACACTAACGCATCGCATAAACGAATTATCTATGAGCAAGCAACAAGAAGAAAAGCGGAACGTCGCGAACCGATTTTCCTTTAAGCCGTTCGCGTTTGCAACCGGCGGACTCGTGATCGGATTGCTCGCGGCGTTCATGGTGTTCAAATGGCCGGACGTTTTCACGTCATCCGTGATTCCATCGTTTGATGAATCGGAATCGTGGAGTCATTCCGCCGGGATTCAAATCGCACGCGTGGGGAGCGAAGCGTTCGGAAGCATTTCCATCCAGAATAAGGATACCGGAGAAATAGCTCCTCAGGGTTTTGGTGCGGGCGGCGGAGGCGGGTACGCGCTGGATGCTCGTGCGGCCACAGAAGAAGGTCCGGGGGCGCTCTCGTCCGGCACGGCCATCCGCACTCCTTCAAGCATCCTTTTGCCCGAGTACATGAAAACGTATGAGTACGTGTATACGGGAGATGATATCGTGATCGACAGTGCGCAAATGGATGTGTACAAGCAAATGATTGGATCTCAGGCATCAGGAAATTTGAATACATTGGTATCCAGCATGGATCTGGGCCTCATTGATCTCGGATCGTTTTCCGGCATGAGCGTGCAGAGCATCTCCTTAAAGCAGGATACGGAATTCGGGTACATGGTGTTCGCGAATCCTTCCACCGGCGACGTTTCCATTTCTCAGAATTGGGAACAGTGGCGTTCCATTGAGCCCGCATGCCTGGATGATGAGAAGTGCTGGGAGGCGTACTGGCTGAAGGCGGAAGACGTTCCGTCGGACGATGAGATCATCGCCGTGGCTGACGACTTCATCCGTCGATACAATATCGACCATGCATCGTATGGCGCTCCGGAAGTCGTTCGGAATTGGGAAGTATCCGTTGTGAAAGAACGGGCGAATACCATTCCCGACACCATTCAGGTGGTGTATCCGCTCATGATTGAAGGCAAACCGGTGTATGACGCTTCCGGAAACAAGACGGGGCTATTCGTTCAAGTGAACCTGCGCGTCATGAAGGTGGCGTACATAAACAACATTCGTGCGCTCGCGTATCAGGCTTCCGCGTACGATGTCATTACGGATGTGCAGGAGATTTTGGATCAGGCGAAATACGGCGGCATGTACGGATACGCGTATGAGGGGGCCGAGGTCGTGCGCGTTGAGATCGGAACGCCGGAGCTCTCTCTCGTTCAGATCAGCAATTACACGAACGGGGAGTACGCCGAACTCATTGTGCCCGCCCTCATTTTCCCGGTAACCGGCACCGTGGATGATCCGAATTTTTGGAGGAAGAACATCATCGTTCCGATCGTCCAAGGCGTGATGGAACAGGTCCGTCCGCCTGTGGCGCGTCCGCTCCCGGAGCCTGTGCCCATGCCGTTCATTGAATCGGAATCAGCAGAGAGTGTTGATGGTGAAATGCGTTGAAGCGGGCGGAAAAATGGAAAAGGGGGAAGTGGAATACGGAATTCAGAATACGGAGTGGAACGTCTCCGTATTTTGTATTCCGTATCCCAAAATCACAAAACCCGACCGAGGGTCGGGGTCTATGATGTCTGTATCGGTTTATTCAACTTATTCGCAGACGCGCTTCAGCTGGAAGACGTGTTCCACGGGGTGGTTGAAGTACTGCGCGAGGAGCAGGGCCAGCGACAGGGAGGGGACGTAGTCGCCCTTTTCCATGGAGCAAATGGTCTGGCGGCTAACGCCGACGGACTTTGCGAGATGTTCCTGCGTGATCTTCTTCTCCTGGCGGAGGTTGCGAAGGCAGTTATAAATGGTGTGTTCCTTGGCCATAATGATATGTATGATGACAAGGATAGCAGACGTAGGTGGATCGGTCAAGAGGAATTGACAAGATAAACGAAAAATTTGCCAGTTTAAGCCATTTTATAAGAATTATTGTTCCATTGTTTCATTGATTCACTGTTGCTGCATGAAGAGCTTTGAGCGTAACAATGGGACAATGGAGCAATGGATCAATTCTCTCTGACCATCTACCATAGAGCCATGAGCATCCGCCTCTCGTTCGCCATCATCACGGCGTTGGCCATCAGTTTGCCCGTGTACGCGCACAACGCGGCGTATAGCGTGTTTGATTTTGAGCAGACGGAGCGGGGTACGGTCCTCGTCGTTGGCATCCAGCCCGAACTCGCCATGACCGTCATCGGGAAATCGCACGATGATGAATTGGCTCTTGATTATTTCAGAGACAAGCTCCCGCTCATTGCCGCGTACGTGGAAGAGAGCGTGGAGCTCACGCAGGGTGATGCGTCATGTACGTGGAACGCGGAACCGGATCCGCTTCCGGATACCGTGCTCGGCATGCAGGCCGATGGCATCACCATCCGCGGCCTCGTGGAATGTCTGGAGCCGGGCAAGCCCTTCACGCTTACCACGGACCTGTTCGTGGATGCGCATCCGTTTCAGGAAAACTGGATCAGGTACCGCGACGGGGAGCGCTACATCACGTTCGCCGAGCTTAACGGCGAGACGCGTTCCGCGAATGTTGATCTCCGCGAAGTGTTTCAACAAACGATCGGCCAAACCGAGGACGCGGTCAGGGATGCGAAGCGCGTGAACACAGCGATTGGTGTGATCATCATCGTCGGTGCGATCGGCATTGCGTTCTGGGTTCGAAGAAAAGCATCAACGGGCTAGGTTGCAGGTTGCAGGTTACAGATTGCAGTCTTCGAGAAGAAGTTTGCATATCATCGGAGACGGTCTTTGGATATCTGTCGTCTGCAACTTGCCTATACTGAAACGCCCTCCGACAAGATAGTCGGAGGGCGTTGGGGAGAAGCGGCGAGCGGAATAGCCTCTACGGCTTCATGAGCTTAAAGGTTACTCCGTCGTCCGAGGAGGGGGAGAGGCGCTCCGCGCGCAGGCCCGTGAAAAGTTCCAGACACTGATGGACGATTGATGCGGTCACGCCGCAGGGCGTGGGTATGGGAAGGTCGAATGCGTTAAAGGTCTCTCTCTTCGCATCATCTCGGATCAACAGCGGCCTTCCCTTTCGGGAAAAGGCGACGTTTTTTCCGAATGCATCCACGGAAATGCGGTCCCCGGCCTTAAAACTCGTTCGGCGATCGTCCGTAACGAGCGAGAAGGTGCCCTGTTTCAGGGACGTGCGCTTGTGGAAGGCGAGCACGACGTTGGTTTCCCGCGCCGTGCTTTCCGCGCTCAATCCCGTGCACAGATCAAGGAGCAGAACGAGGACGGCGAATCCCGCCTCATTCAGCTCGAGGCTTGAGACGGAGCGTCCGTGTCGTGGCTGGACGTGAAGCGTATCTCCGTCGTGGGCGATGAATTCTACGGTGCCCTTGTCGAAGTTCATGACCGCCAGATCTCCGGGTCGGAGCATGGTCGTATTTTCCCGATATACGAAATGCATGCGTCGATGTTCATCCGTCATGATGATTTCCCTCCTCCGAAACGAGCTTGAAGCACAGAAACGATGCAAAGAGGGACTCGATGCTCTCAAGGCCCAGCTTGTCCCCTCCGACGCTTCGAATGGCCTCAAGGGCGACTTGTTCCGCTTCCGTTGGATTGCATCGAATGGGGATTTTCCCGGCTTGATCGGTTCCGTCCGGATAGCGGATCATCAAGGGAATCTTTCCCCGCACGATAAACGCATGCTTCAATGGGAAATTCAGGAAGATTCTGTCGCCGACTTGCGGCACGGTCAGTTCTTTCTTGAAGATGAGTTTGATCACGCCACTGTTCCTTTCTTTGGTTTGTGGAGCTGGATGATGATGCATCGACCCTCATTGCGTTCGTCGCAGCGGAGTACGGAGGCTTCGCAGCCCGTGATACAGCAGAAGAGCTGTTGAAGATAAAAGGCCGTCATTTTCGGCACTTCCTTTTTTGCCATCGGAAAGATCATTCTCCTGTCCGGAGGATTCTCACCGGAACTACGCGGCCCCAGCCGCATGTATTTAATCCCTCGAATGAACGACAGGATCTGTTGTTCCCTGTCGTAAATGATCTTATCTCCGGCCCGGAGTTTCGTCGGCTTCCCCTTGTAAAGGAGCGTTGATTGCATTCGTCTTGCTTGTTTCACACGTTCCTCCTGTCTTATAAAAAACCTTCGCGTGAATAGCGAAGATAGTGGATTTTTCGGATTTTGTCAATGATTCCGCTTCAAAACGCCTGCTATTCGGGTTTTTCGAATAGCCGCTCCAAAACTTCCACGTCTGACATTTTCATGAGGTCCTTCGGCAAACGCGAGCGGATGCGCTCGGCCACGTCATCCGGGAGTTTTTTTTCGATCAGATTCATCATCTCCGGCGGGGAGATGAGCCGGACGTATTCCACCTGTCCATTCTGTACGAGTTGCACGATGCGTTCCGAGACCATGGCCGCGAACTTCTTTTTGCGCGGCGTATCATGCTTGTCCGCGAGCCCGGAAATGTACCCGCCCGGCGTCTGCGTCATGCCATCCTTGTCGCTCTCGCGTTCGCGCGCGAGCGATAGGCTGTCGAGGTGTTCAAGGCTGTCACCGCCGACCAGGAGGAATTTGGCTTCCTGCTCGTCCGTTTGCACGATGAGGGTCGCTTCAGGGAAGTGTTGGAGTTCGTTTGGGATCTGCATAGCCTGTTTTCGTATTTGCGAGTTCACGTGTTGGCGTGTTCCTGCGGGAAGAGGAACCCGTAAACACGCGAACGCGTCAATATGCAAACTCATTCCGTATACGCATCTTCTCTCAATAGAGGAATGAATGTTTGAAAATTTTCTCGTTCTTCGCTCGCGCGTTCCGCATTCCCGCTCGCGTGAATGCCGGGAATGAAATAGGTGCGCTTGGCTCCGTTCGTTTCCGTATCGTGCCGGTAGAGGCCCTGTTCGAATGTCGTGATGGTGATGACGTCCTGCGGTCCGTAGCCTTCGGTTCCCCGGAGCCCACCGCGCTGCAAGTTCACGATCGCGTCTTTGAGCGGGAGCACGGGGTAGTTTGAGCGGTCGACATCTTGAATCAGATCAAACCAGCCGGACCGCACGGAGTTCGTGCTCAAATCAACCATGAGCTCGGCCGCAATCACGCGCTCCCCGGCCGTTCCGTAGACCTCCTGCCCATCCTGGCTCAGATGATAGTGGATGACGTGCTCGGATGGGAATTCCGGCTGGACGCAGTCCACGTTTGATTCCAGCGGGAGCGTGGGGAGCGTCGGGCGGATAAGGGAACCGTTTTGGGCGAGTTCGCGCATGGCGCCCACGGATGCGACGGTCATGCATCTCTGTTCTTGGAGCATCGCGAGCCACCAGTCATTCCAATAGAATGCGAGCCTCGGCTTCCCCCACTCCCTTCGATTGATGCCGCGCTCATTCAGAAATACTTCGGCGAAGTTGATGATCTCATCATTCGTCGGAAGGACGGTTACCGTGAACGCACCCACTCCTTCAATTCGTTCGAATGTAATGCGGTTCTTTTCCGCATCGTACGTCCATCGGTAGCCGTCTTCGTCCCTCCACTGCATGGTCATGGATTCGGCAACGGGATTGGATTGGAGGATGCCTGCGGGCATGCGAAGCGCGGTCGTAATGTTTTGCAAAAAGGCAGGATCCGGAAGCGTCTGCCGCATGCGCAGAACGGTTACTTCCGTTGGATGTGCGGGAAGATCGGCGGCCCACTCGATCGCCGGATCAAATCCCGTCCGCACCGGGGGAGCGGGAGCGGGTCCGGGAATCCCCCCAAATCCTTCGTTGAATGATACGAATCCTTCAGGCGACGGCGCGCCGAAGAGATCAGGCACGCGTGCTTGTTCGACAGGCTGCATGCATCCGGCCCCAAGGAGCATGAGAGCGGTGAATATCGGAGCGATCCGTTTGATCATGCATCCATGATAGCAGATTCGGATGTGCAGTTGGCCGCTAGCTATTTTGGAAGCGGCTATCAACAGCCGGCGTTTGGCATTTGGCTGAGGCGTCCTTACCATCCCGGCCAGCCGCCAGCCGCCAGCCGCCAGCCGCCAGCCGCCAGCCGCCAGCCGCCAGCCGCCAGCCGCCAGCTTGTATCATTTGACAGGCTTGATGTCGCTCTATAGTATTCCCTAGCGCACGACTAGGTTATTATGCAAGGATTCTTTCGTATTCCCGCGCGGCTCCACATGGGATTTATTCTCATGACGGAACTCGCGAAGTCCGGCGGCTACGTTTCGCTTCGTGAAGTCGGGGCGCGCATGCACGTATCCGACGGTTACCTGGAAGAGATCGCGGCCGCACTGAAGAGCGCGAACCTCATCCAAGGACGGAGCGGGCCCGGGGGCGGATACCGTCTGGTCAGAGATCCGAAAGAGATCAACGCGGAGCAGATCGTTACGGCCATTGAAGGGCCAATGGATCTCGTGGAGTGCCACGGCGGGACCTGTCCGATGGAGCATCGCTGTTCTTCCAAACGGCTGTGGGACGTCCTGCAGAAGGACTTGCATGCATCACTGAAGAAAAAGACGCTCGCCGAGTTTGTGTAAGAGGGAAAGGAAAAATGGTAATGGTTGAATTGCTGAATTGTTGAATGGTTGGCGCGGCTTGTTGCGAAGTGCCTTTAACAATTCATCCATTCAACAATTTCTCACGTCCAATTTCCATTTTCCGACCTCCCGATAAACCAATGAAACGAATCTATCTTGACCACGCGGCGACCACGCCCGTAGATCCATCCGTGCTTCGCGCCATGAAGCCGTTTTTTTCTGATCGGTTTGCGAACCCGTCCTCCTTCCATTCCGCGGGATTGGACGCGAAGCGCGCGGTAACGGAATCGCGGAAGCGCATCGCGGACGTTCTCCATGCGCATGAAGATGAGATCATCTTCTGCTCCGGCGGCACCGAATCCGACAACCTCGCAATCCAGGGAGTCGTGAGAGCCAAACGCCAAACGCCAAACGCCAAATGCCATCTCATCACATCCGCTATCGAGCATCCCGCCGTCCTCGAACCGTTAAAGCGTCTGGCGAAAAACAGGGAAATCGATCTCACCATCCTGCCGGTTGACGCGTACGGTCTCGTCTCGGCGAAAGATGTCGTGAAGGCGATCAAAGAGACGACGGTCCTCGTTTCCATCATGTACGCGAACAATGAGATCGGAACCATCCAGCCCATTCAAGAGATCGGTCGGGAGATTCTCGCGTGGCGGAAGAAACGTGATACGAAGTACCCGCTCTTTCACACGGACGCATGTCAGGCGGCGGGAGTATTGGATTTGGATGTTGAAAAACTGCACGCGGATCTCCTGACGTTTAACGGATCAAAGCTCTACGGACCGAAGGGTATCGGCGTTCTGTTCGTGAAGCGCACCGTGAAGCTTGAGCCCGTGATGTACGGCGGAGGTCAGGAGCGCGGTCTTCGCTCCGGCACGGAGAATGTTCCGGGCATCGTCGGACTGGCTCAGGCACTGGAAGTCGCCGAAGAGAAGAAGGAGAAGGAATATACGCGCCTCTTGAAACTTCGGGATCATCTCACGATCGGCCTGCTCAAGATCCCGAAGAGTCGATTGAACGGTCATCCGTGCAAGCGCCTTCCGAACAACGTGAACATCTCTTTTATGGATATGGAAGGGGAAGCGGCCGTGCTCTATCTGGATGCAAAGGGCATTCAGGTTTCAACCGGATCCGCCTGCGCGTCCGCAAAACTCGATGCATCGCACGTCATCCGCGCGATCGGCATGTCGTACGAAGCCGCGCACGGATCCATTCGATTCTCGCTTGGCCGATCAACGACCATGGCGGATATCGACCATGTCATCAGGGTGGTTCCGGGCGTCGTTAAAAAACTTCGCCACATGAGTCCGGTCAAGGTGGAGATGAAGTATTTTAAGGAAGAGGATGAAATTAAAAAAAACGGAAGATTGAAAAAATAATCTCAATCTTTTCAATTATTTGAATTAATATGCCCGACGTTAAAGCGCGTGATGGAAAACAGAGCTGGTTTTACTCCGATGAGGTAAAAGATCATTTCTTCCATCCGCGGAATTTTATGGAAGATGAAGCGTCGTACGGCGACGCCTGCCTCGGCATGGTCGGGTCGCCGGCATGCGGGGATGTCATGAAAATTTGGATTAAGGTGGATCCGGCTTCGGAGCGGATTACGGATCTCAAGTGGCAGACGTTCGGGTGCGCATCCGCGATCGCCAGCACCTCCATGATGAGCGTGATCGTTTTGGAGAACGGCGGTATGACGCTCGAAGAAGCACGCAGGATCAAGCCGCAGGACATCATGGAGCGACTGGGCGGACTGCCTATGCGCAAAGTCCACTGCTCGGTGCTCGGGGATAAGGCCCTGCGCGCGGCCATTAACGACTACTATCGCAAGGCCGGAAGAAACGACCTGATCGAGGTGGAACAGGGCAGGATCATTGATCGCGATCTGAAGGTGACGGATCACGACATCGAGGAAGCCGTGCTCGACGGCGCACGTACGATCGAGGAGGTTCAGGAGAAAACCAAGGTGGGAACCGGTGATCCGTCTTGTATTCCGGAGGTCGAACAGCTCATTCGTTTCTATCGGGAGAAGCATTTTGGTAAAGATGAATAAATATGTTAACGTGTTGTCGAGTTTGCGTGTTGGCGAGTTAACTCGATAACACGCAAACGCGTTAACTCGGAAATTAAAATTATGTCTCAAGAATCTCCCAAACCGATAAAGATCGCCAAGATCGTCGTTGATCCGGACGCGTGCATCGGTGCGGCTCCGTGCGTTACGGTCGCGCCGGGCGTGTTCCAGCTCGGTGATGACAATAAGGCGTACGTCGTCGACGCGCACGCCGCGGATGATGATACGATTCTGCTCGCAGCCCAATCCTGTCCGGTGCAGGCCATCAGTCTGTACGACGAAGAAGGAAATAAGATCTACCCGGAGGAATAATTTTTGGCAGCCGGCTTTTGGCTATCGGCAGCTGGCTATCGACAGCTGGCTATCGGAAGTCGGCTTCTCTTCCTGAAGGTTAGAAGATGATCGTCAAAATCATGAATCGAAAAAAAGTACGCCCCGACAGCGTTCATCTGTCGGGGCGTTTAGGTTAAGGGGGAGGAGGCGGTTACCTCTTTCGCTGCTTGGCTCGTTCTTCGGTTCTCCGGCGCGCCTCCGGGTCGCCGCTTCTGACGACTCCCATCGGCTGCACCTTCGGCGGTTTCCAGCCTTCCGGCCTCAGCTCGGATGGCGGGAGGATGGCGGCTCTGCTCGGGGGTTCATCCGAATCGAATCGCGGATCAAAGCCCATGGTCAGGCTATGATTCGTTTCCGCCTCTTCGTCCCAGTCTTCGTCCGGAACTTCCGGATCATCCGGTGCCGGCTTTAGAAGCGGAACGGGGGCTGCGCTTGCCGAGGGGTTGAAAGGAGTGAGTTCTTCGTACTCCAGCGTGTCTTGCCGCTTCCGTGTTTCTATTTCGGCCTGTTCCGCGCCCTGTTCAGGGAACGCGGATGGCGGAATGGATCGGGGTTTCGGCTCCGAGGTGAAGACCACGTCGAAGTCGTCGAGAGAAACCGGACGTTTCGTTTGCGGTGCCTGCTCACTCGAGACCGGACTTGAACGGAGCCGGGGCGCTGCATCCTGCTCTGCATCCGGCTGGGCAAAGAGCGCGTCCAAGACCTGTTCCACATCCTCTTCATTGAAGCAGAGTGCACTGCGGTACTCCGCGAGGATGTACTCCAGGTTCGCGTAGCTCAGGCCTTCGGGCATGCGTCCGGCGATGAGCTCCTCTTCTTCATTCTGCGGCATGGCGTCCTGCGGATTCAGTCCGTGCTCAATGAGTACGTTTGCCAGGCGGGACTTGAAGAGCTCCCATCCGAGGAATTGTCGCTTCATCTCCTCGAGGCGCTTCTCGAGTTCCCGGACCAGGGAGCTGTTCTGCTTTCCGATTTCCTCCAACTGTCGGCGGGACGCTTCCGCTTCTTTCTTGTTGGCTTCCGCGCGTTCGAACTGTGCGAAGGCGATATCTTCTCCTTGGCTTACCTGTTCTTCAGTTTCCGCGAGGAGCTGCTTCAACTCTTCGATCTCCTGCGATAACGCTCGCCGTTCCTCGTCGGCACGTTGCGCTTTGAGTTCTTCCCACTTCTGTCGCCTGCGAGCGGTCTCCATGTTCGTCACGGGTGCCACGCTCGTTTCTTGAGTCGTCGGGGTTTTTCGTTCGTTCCCCATGTTGCCTCCTTGTCAAAAGGGCTGATCTGTTGGGCGAAACCAGCTTCACCCGAACGAGCGAGCATGACACAAAACTGACGGATTGTCAAGTGTAAATGGCATGTCTTAGTCGTAATATACAGGAAAAACAGGGGGATGTGTCTAAAAAGTCGTACAGTCGTGAAGTCCTTTTTTAGAAAACTCTGCGACTCTACGACTTCACGACTGTACGACTTCACGACTTCTTCTCAAGCATGACGATCCTCCGTGCAACCTTCTGCCCCTGCCGGTGGTAGATGAGCGGAGCGTTGCTCTCATCCCATCCTTCGAGCGGATTGATCATTCGGTATCCCAGGCGTTCCACGTCTGCATCCAGTCGTACGAGCGCTGTACCGCCGTCCGTTTTGAACGACGGCCAGATAATCACGAGCCGCGCGTTCTCGTTAAGAAGCGGATGGAACTCCTTGAGGGTTGTCCTCCAAAGATCCGTTATATCGTCGCGGTTCTTTTCGATCACGGCCTTTGATTCGCTTCCTCTGAGCGGGGGGCCGAGCGAGCCTTCCGTGACGACCGCATGAACGCTTTGCGGCTTGAGCCGTTTTGAAATCGTTCTCGCATCCGAAGCGAATACGCTGAACCGATCCGTATCCGTCTTTTTGAGAATGTTTTTCTTTACGAGCCACGCATTGTTCTTCTTCGTCGACGTAATCTGCCGCGGATCGTCGTCGCTTCCGATGATCTGCTTTGCCGGCGTCGCGAGCGCCGCTTCCATCAATACCGTTCCGCTTCCGCAGAACGGATCGAGGATCACATTGCTCTTTTCCACCCGCGCGAGATTCACCATGATGCGCGCGAGCTTCGGCGGGAGCATGCCGGCCTTATCGTCTCGGATCGGACGTCCGTAGTCGCGTTCGCTCCATGCGTCCGCGTTTTGCACGTGCGTGGTCAATCCGATGAATGCGCTCGTCCCGTCCACGAACACGACGAAGTCATAGCCTTGATCCGTGAGGTTCAATTTGGCCACGGCCGCCGGGGAGAGCAATGAGGAGTCTTTCCCCGTCACCCATCGGCTTCGCACGTTTTTCGCTTTCAGCGCTTTCTTCATTTGGAGCGGGAGGCGATTGAGTTTCGTCTTCGCGCCTTTGCTTCCGCCGATCACGCTGAAGCCGAAGATGATTTGATCCGCGCGCGGATGTTCATCGACGATCTTCAGCAGGTGTTCAACGGAGAGCGCGTCAATCGAAACTTCCTTCATGATGTCTCCGAGCTTCACGGTTCCGCCCAGCCGGTCCATGAGCTCCGTTCCGTTCCATTCCGCATCATGAACCATCGCTCCGTTGCTCACGAGCGTTGGAGGTGCGAGCGACGGTTTGATCGCTTTGAGCTCCGCAAGCGAGAGCCGCGGGTGCGCGCCGAAGATGAGAAAATGGTTCATGGATGGAGATGATAAGCGGCTTATAACCTGAATATAGCTATTTTTAGCGAAAAATACCACCCTGGTAACTTGACGGTGCTTATGATGTATGATGAAGTTGGCTATTCCCATGAGAGGTGGGAATCCATACGCATCTTGGACAGTTGAACAGAGAGAGAAAGAGAGAAGAACAATGACCATCAAACGCATGATCATGGCGTTCCTCGCGTTCATCATTCTGATGTTCGCGGTCAACGGAACGGCAAACGCCCAAGGCAACAAAGCCAAAGAGGGCAAGAACTTCGACATCGTGAAAGGGCCCAATCCGGCATGGACGTACGTCAAGGTCCACGAGACGGCGAATATCGATATGCTGAGTCTCGCGACGCTGTTCGATACGGACATGCAGAGCATCCGCCAGGATAATCCGCACAAGACGTTTCCGCTCTGTCGCAGGATTCGGGAGGACGGAAGCGTTCAATGCTCGGGGCTTTACTTCAAGGATGGTCTGAGCGAAAAGCAGATTGTCGCGCAGCGTGCATCAAATGCACCGTGGAAGAATTGCCCGGAAGCGGATCAGTACGTTGCTGCCGTTCCGGGCGAGACCTTGGTTCTGAAGGGCGTGAAGTACATGAGCTATAGCCAAACGCAGGCGAAGCTTAAGGAGCTTCAAGCATGCACGGACGCATCCTGTGCGCTCAGTGCGGCAAAGTCCCTTACGCCAAAGGTGGACTGGAGCAAGGCGGGACCGCAAACGGTGCCCGTGAACCTCATGTCTACGCCTTCGACGCCGCCTGAAGCCGACAAGAAACAAGAAACAGTCGTTCCTGCGGCCGTACCGCCTGCGAGCAACGCCGAGGTTAAGGGATCTGATGCAGCGCCTCCACCGCCTCCGTCCAAGACGGACTGGCCGTTCTGGCTCATGGCCGTGCTCGTTCTCTTGCTCGGAGTACTCCTCATCGTTCAGACGTGGAGACTCGGAAACGCAAGAGCGACGCTCGCGGCGATCCAATCGGACGAATCGGAGGCGCAGCAGTCTCAGGATGAGTCAGAAGCGAAAGAACTTCAGAGTAAGAATGAGGAGTTGCGAGAGAAGTTCAGGGCAAAGACCGCCGCGCTTCGTGAAGCGAATGCGACGATCGAGGACCTTCGGCAGAGCATCGCTTCTCATATTAACGATGTGCGCATGGCGCTCTTTGGGAAGTCCTATTCCGTCAGAGGCGACGAACACGAAAGCGCTCTCGAAGAGTTCGGCAACATCATCAAAAACATGGCTCACGGCATGCGCCGGGCGCGCAAAGAGCTTCTGCAGGCGATGAGGCCGAATGAAACGCCTGAAGAGGCGTATCTGACGAGGCGGTTCATGAAAGGGTTGCACACGTCGGTCGTTGCATTCCGCAATGAGCAGACCGCTGCTCTCGAAGCCGCGATTGCCGCAGAACGGCAAGCGGAGCAGGGGTCGGAATCGCTGGCTCTCGGCGTGCGCGTTCTGTTGAACGAGCTCCCGGGAGAAAACGGAGAATCGAACGCTTCCGCGGACGATTCATCTTCGTTGATCAGCGCGCTCCGCGCATGCCTCATTCGCCTTTCCTCACAGTATCAAGAACTGTGCGGCCGGGCGCTTGAGATCGTAACCGGTGAAGGACGGCGCACGCAGCGCAGGCTGTTCGATGTGAGCGTCCTGCAGGATCTCGTCAACGCGCTTCAAACCGCGCAAGACGAGATTCAGAGCGAGCTCGCGTCTGACGGATCGGAGTCCGATCTTCCGGTACCACTCGCGGAGTGCGTGAGCACGGTGCTCGCCTCGGACCGCAAGAAGACGGAGACCATCGAACGGTATCGTCGGGATATCAACCGACAAGAGGTATTGATCGCGCAGCTTCGGAGCGAGGTCGAATCTCTCGAATGCAATGACGAACGTTCAGGCGTTCATAGGGGCATGCTCGGTGGCGCGATTGACCCGCGGTCCGGAACCACAATGGCTCCGCCTCCGATGGGATCGAGCGTGCCGCCGCCGGACATGGATACGCGTGATGCGCAGCGCGTGACGCTGTTCAGATCGCTTGCCGGATGGCTCGGTGCGAATCGGGATCATGTCATCATTCCGCTCGAACACGCCAGTGAAGTGGGAATCATCGTGAGGCTCCATCAGATCCTTACGCAGAGGAAGTTCCATGTTGCGGTTTCCGACAAGAGGACGGTTACGTTCTCGGTGAGCAGTCTCATGGAGGATCCGCAGACGTGGAATATCCTACAATCCTGCGGCGCAGGAGTCGTGACGTGATACGCGATGAGGTTCGTTCGTGAGAATGGACCGTTCCACCGCGCGTGGATAAACAACCTCTCTTTCTCTCTCTCCGGGGCCCCGCTTAACGGGGTCCCGTCCACCGCGCGTGGATAAAGCAATCCCTCTCTCTTCTTTGGGGGCTCCGTTTAACGGGGTCCCGTCTGCCGCGAGCAGACAAATCATACGCACTTTCCCAACAGAGAACGCCCCGACTTCATTCCTCGAAGTTTCGCGGGCGTTTTTTGATTCGGGCGGGGAGCGGAGAGGGCATATCTCTCCCAATGCCTCTTGTCTTTGTTCGCCCCGTTGTTCGCGGGACAAGATGTCCGATATGATTGACTTTTTTGGCATTTTCCTGTCATGTAGTGATACGTCCTCTTATGAAAAGACGGACTTCCTTACGTACGTTTACAATTGCATCACGGAGGGATAGATCATGGCTGTACAACACGTTCAACGACGACTGTTCCACAGGCGTCTGTTCCACCCATCCGTCGCGGCCATCGCGACGGTGATCCTCGCACTTCTCGCTTTCCTGGGCACGGCGCACGCGGGTCAGGGCCGTCCGGTCTCCGGACGCGACTACGTGCGTCAGGGATCCGGGGATGGAACCAGCATCCGTATCTGGATCAAGCCCGAGGCGCGCATCTATGCACCCGGGCTGGCCGAGGTCTTCCGGACAACGGTCAAAACAATTCGCGCGTTGAATCCGGAGCAGACGGTCGCGCTCTGCTACGATCCGAAACGGCGCAAGCCCGTCCAATCGAAAGCGGTCACGAAGGATCCAAAGACACGCGCGACCAATGAGATTTGGGAAGGCTGTGCCGAAGAGAACCAATGGATCTACGTATTCCCGGGGTCTGTTCTGACCTTGCCGGATCCCATGGCGAAGATCATGGAAGAGAAGCTCGCGGCTGAGGACGAGACTCCGGCTCCGGCGAAGGGATCCAAGGAGCCTTCGTCGGAGAAGCGGGTCGAACCCGACGCTCCTTTACCGGCTCCATCGCCGCCCGCGATCGTTCCGCCCGCGCCGCCCGTTGTTGCAGAGCGGCCGAGCGATGACGGCCGATCGTTTAAGGAGAAGCTTCTTGCCGCGAACGCGCTCACCGTAGGTTTCAAACGGGAGAACGACAGACTCAACCGTCTGACCGCGCAAGCCGAGGAGCGTCTGGATACGATCAAGGGCTTACTCAGAGACAAGGAGGGTGAGATCGCGAACCTTCGGGCGAACGTGATTCCGACAGGAACGCGCTACCTGTTTCTCACGGCCATGCTCGTCCTCATGGCGGGCCTGGTCTTCACGAGCTTCAAGCTGCGCACGAGCCGCATTGAGATCGCGTCTTTGAAGGAAGAAGCCGAATCCATGAAGGATCGCGTCGCGCAGCTCAATGAAAATCTCGAGTGCGCGAATCTGGCAAGAAAAAACGCGGAACACGGCCATGCCGCTTCCGATCGCGCGTGCATCAAGCTGGAAGGGGATATGGTTCAAGCGAGACGGATCGGGACCGAGCGGCGGGCCCGAATTCTGGAGCTTGAGGCTGCTGAAAGCAGACGTTCCGCAGATTCCGAGGCGGAGCGTGTTTCGCACCGGAACGCGGAGCGTGCGCTTAAGGCGGAGCGTGAGCGGCTCAGTCAAGAGAATACTGAACTCTGGGAAGAAGCGGACAAACTCAACGGCGCGAACATAGGCCTTCGGGCAGATGTCGAGCGTCTTCAAAGTGAAGTCGAAGCCAAGGAACGAGATCTCCGCAACCTCAGATTTCAAGCCGCGATCCGTCAGGAAGCCATTGAGGATGACGCGAGAGCCGTCTCCGAACTTCCCGGTCCCACCGAGGGCGATCAGAGGCTCAGCGAACTCGCTTCGCGCTTATCCGAGGAAGAGGAAGCGCCTCCGGTCGAAGAAGGCTCTCCGTTCGAAGAGGCCGTTCGTTCGGCGACGCGCACGGCGGACGAACTACTCGGCACTCAAGGAGATGAAGAGGAACCGTGTCCGGCAACCGTGGCCGGTGTTGCGCCCCCGGGCGATCTTCCGGTCGAACCCAGGGCCAATGAGCGGCCTCGCGTACCCACCCTGCCGCAAGGGATGCGCCACATGGCGGACTTGCTCCTTCCGGGGAGCGGGCATCGCAATGTCTTCTTCGATGCCGCGGAAGCCATCTGCGAAGCCGCGGCGCACGTTGGCGGCGTGAAGATAATCAAGCGGGGAGAGATCTCGTCGCTTAACAAATTAGCGAAGCTCTGGTTCGAAGTGGATACTCCAAACGAAGGAGTGAAACCCGTTCGCATCCAAGACTTCGCCGATGACGCGAGGGTTCTCACATTCCACCCGGTCGAAACGTGATTCTTCAGGGGAGGCGAGATGCTTTCCCGTTCGCCGCGCGCGAGCAAACAATCCTCCGCACTCTTATCGGGTTCCTGCCGGACGGCAGGATCCTTCTCGCCGCGCGCGAGCAAATACTCCGTGATGCAAAACTCGAAGCGCCTCTTAAGGGATATCTCCCCTCAGAGGCGCTTTGTTTTTAGCCGGTAGCGAGTCGCGAGTAGCCGGTAGGCCTTTCGTCGATCATTTTTGCCAACAGGCGCTTACCGGCCACTCGCTACCGCTTCTCTTGACAACCATACTGTTCCATACTACCCTCCTAGCCACCTTACATAACTTACTAACCCATCAGTCGGCCAAGTCGCATGTAACGCGATGCCTCGATATCATCGTCGATTCAGAACGGATCACGATGAAGCGGGGACGTACTGACAGGTATGAACGATTACGAACTCATGTATATCGTTCCGACATCCTACACGGATGAAGAACTCGGAACGATTGAGAAAAACGTTGCTGAGATTTTTACGAAATTTCAGGCAACGATCACAAAGACCGTCCGGCTGGGCAAGCTTCGTTTTGCCTATCCCATCAAGCACGAGCAGTATGGCCATTACATCCTCGTGCGGTTTCAGGCGGAACCCGCGAGCGTCGCTTCCATCAATGAAGGGCTCCGCATGAACCAGAAGGAAGTTCTTCGCCATATCATCGTGACGGCGGAAGACGTGGCAGAAGAGGTGTACAATCTGGTTCAGTTCCAGGAGGTGCACGTAGATATGACGGATCGCCGCCGCCGCCCGGCGCAGAAAACGGAAAAGTCTTCGGAGGACAAAGAGAAGCGGGAAAAGGAACTCAAGGAAGGTGTTGCCGCAATCGAAGAAGGAGCGCCGATGGAAGACAAGAAGTCGGAGCAGGAGGGGATTGAAACGCTCTCCGCCGAAGATCTTCAGAAGAAGATTGACGAAGCCCTCGAAGATAAGGCGTAAATTAGCGGAATAGTTATCCCTTGACAGGGGAGCTGTACGTGTCACGCTAAAAGCATCCCCCTTCTTATCCAACGAGTAACCTAAAAGCTATATGATGAGCCTCAATCGTGCCCAAATCATCGGAAACGTAACGCGCGACCCGGAAGTCCGAACGACGACCAGCGGTCAGAGCGTTGCGAACTTCTCCGTTGCAACGAATACGTCATGGACGGATGCGCAAGGACAGAAACAGGAGCGCACCGAGTTCCACAATATCGTCGCATGGGGGAAACTCGGCGAAATTTGCGGCCAGTACCTCGCAAAAGGACGGAGGGTGTACGTCGAAGGACGCCTCCAGACGCGAGACTGGGAAACGCAGGAAGGGCAGAAGCGCCAGCGAACCGAAATCATCGCAGATAACGTGATCATGCTCGATCGACCACCGGGCTCTTCCGGTCAGGGTATGACCGAAGAACCTGTCACCGCCACCGCCCCGGCAGCCGCCGGGGCCCCGGTGGCCGCGGCCGCCGTTGAGAAGACCATGGGCGAAGAGGAAATCAAAGTTGAAGACATCCCATTCTAGGCGGCGAGCAGCTAGCGGCTGGCAATTGGCTAACTTGATTGAAGTAGCCAGCTGCCAGCTGCCAAAAGCCAGCAGCCAACTAAGCCATCACCAAGGTCGTTCGACGGATTGTAACGGATCCGCCGCTCGGACCCTCGTGATCCCCAATTATGGCAACACTCAGAAAGCCAAAGAAGAAGATCGATCGCCAGTGCTACTTTTGCAAAGTGAATGCGAAGACGATCGATTATAAAGATACGGACACGCTCCGAAGGTACCTCTCAAGTTTCGGAAAAATCGTACCGCGCAAGCGAAGCGGCGTATGCCAGTGGCACCAGCGCAAGCTCGCGAACGCCATCAAACGTGCAAGATTCATGGCTCTCCTGCCGTATCTCGTACGGTAACAAATGATAATTCCCCGGCAGTGATCCGGGGTTTGTCTTTAAAAACTACTGAGCCATTGTTCCATGGCTCCATTGTTTCATTGTTATGCATAAGAATTATCTCCAATTGAAGAATATTGATGCATATCGTATCGCATTGAATATCGCACAAAGTGTTTGGAAGCTTGTAGTACAGTGGGATCATTTCTCTCGAGATACCCTGGGGAAACAATTCGTGAGATCAGCTGACTCAATATCGGCAAATATTGCAGAGGGATTTGGTAGGTACTCAAAAAAGGATAAAATACATTTTTATAGATACGCCTTTGGATCAATGAAAGAGTCCATGGATTGGTTGTTAAAGGCTAAATTTCGAGGAAAAGTATCAGAAGATGATTACAGAGAACTCATGAGACAATTTAATATATTACCTCGCGAAATTTATTCTCTTATTCATTTTACGAATATGCGTTTAAAGATATAACAACGGAGCAATGGAACAATGGAACCATATTTTATGGATATTAATAACCTTTTAATGAGATCACGGATCATCAAGGCGATCCGATCGTTCTTTGACGACCGCGGATACACGGAGGTCCACACGCCGCGCCTCGTCGGACTTCCGGGCCAGGAGCCTCACCTCGATCCCTTCTGGACGACGGTTAGAGAGCCAGCCGCCGGCCGCCAACTGCTGGCCGCCTTAATCACAAGTCCCGAGTACGCCATGAAGCGCCTCCTCGCCGCCGGCATGGATAAGATCTACGACCTCGGACCGTGCTTTCGCAATAACGAACCATGGGATGGAACGCACGATCCGGAGTTCCTCCTCCTTGAGTGGTATCGGAAGAATGCGGACCTCCGGTCGCTCATGGATGAAACGGAAGAGATGATGCGGACCGTCATTTTATCAATACCAGATACGAGATACCGGATACGAGATACCATTCGCCGCATGACCGTGGTGGAAGCCTGGAAAAAGTATCTTGATACCGATCTCGTTGCTTTGCTCAATGACCGCGAGGCGATCGCGAACCTGGCGCACGATCTCGATCAGACGGTTGAGGACCGGGACATGTGGGATGACATCTATTTCAAAATTTTTCTCACAGCGATTGAGCCGAAGGTCGCGGAAGAGCCGACGTTCCTGTACCGCTACCCCGCGTCCATGGCCGCCCTCGCCCGTCGATCAACGGATGACGATCGATTCGCCGACCGGGTCGAGTTGTATATCGGAGGATTGGAACTCGCGAATGGCTTCGCAGAGCTTTCCGATCCTGATGAGCAGCGAAAGCGGTTCGAAGAAGAGCGCGCGCTCCGTCGTTCGCTCAAAAAAGACGTTTGGCCGATTGATGAAAAGTTCCTCGCGGACCTTCCGAAGATGGGACAGGCGGCCGGTATGGCATTCGGCGTTGATCGATTCGTCATGCTCCTCTCCGGTGCGGCGTCCATCAACGACGTGGTTCCGTTTTCCGCACGTGAGCGTTTTGAATAAAGAGCTCTGAGCATGTGAATTC
>Ga0307432_1000734_pt1 | contig 22813 bp, 15 predicted proteins | sample SalMarWE160150MG_FD_202158 | JGI IMG/M metagenome (GOLD analysis project Ga0307432, IMG submission 202158) | Salt marsh sediment microbial communities from the Plum Island Ecosystem LTER, Massachusetts, United States - WE1603-150 | ecosystem: Environmental > Aquatic > Marine > Intertidal zone >...
GCTCTCGAGCCGCCGGAGCTCCTCGCGTTTCGGGTTTCTGAGTGACATAGCCCTACCTCCTGTGATCGCCAGCAAGCGAAAACAGGATCTCGGAGCGGTGGGACATATGTCAAGAAGGTGCATCTGGGGCGTGATCTCCAATCCACCGACGAACCACCTCCTGATCCACGCACCGGAACGCTTAAAAGGGTTCCCGACGCAATTGCGGGGCATCGGGCTTTCGCCTGCTCGTAAAGGGTTAGGTCCCGGCCGGGCAGCAAGCCGGAGCGAGGGGATTCGCTAATCGTGTGACGAAGAAGCGTGGGGTGTTTGCCCCGGCAACAGTACCGTGACATACTGACGGCTGCATCGCATGTGACCGGAGTCGAAGATGGCACGCCGAAACTCGAAGACAGACAGTGCCCCACGGACTCCAGGGACGACGCCTTCTCGAAAGGCAACCTTGGGTCCTAAGCGCAAAATGTGGTTGGAATGCCTTCACGGGGAGGACGAGAACGCCATAGGCAGGCAAATCCAGCGGCTACTCTGGGACCTGAGGGCGTGGTGGACGATCAACTCCGCTCGGCAGTTCGCTCCTTGTGATGACAATGTTAAGCCGAAACTGTTCGGAGTAATGCACGTGCTGCTCGACCGTTGCTTCGTGACGACCCAACTTGTGGCAGTGCGACGCCTTTGCGAACCTCCTCCCCGCGATCCAAAGAACAAAGCGAATTGGCTAAAGCGGAAGCCGTCCTGGTCCCTTGTTTGGCTGCTGGACGATATAAAGGACAACTCCCATCTCCTCACAAGGAAGGCAATCTTCCGTACAGAGAGAATTCGTTATGACCTCAAGGCACTCGAACGCGACGAGGAACGATTCCTGCGCGATCAGGAATTCGGCCCTGCAGGCAGAGCAGGCAATGGCATCTTCATACCCGTGTCCGTAGATCCCGATTTTTCTAGACAGCGACACAAGGACGTTGACCTCCTCGCGGGCGTGGCAAGCACCGAACGTTCCGGGACGGACAAAGTACGCCCTGAGCTTTTCGACGCGCTTAGGTCACGGCTCGAGACGAAGTGCGATAATGCCCGTACAAAGGTCAACAAGTACCTTGCTCACGCTGCACCACCGAAGAACCGCCCGAAGAGTCTAACCTTATCGCCCACGCCTAAAGCTCTCTTTGAGGCCTCGATCGTCATTAAGGAGACCTTCGATTTCGTCTCGAACGTCGTCTTTGGCAGGGGATACGGAGTGCTCCCTGCCATAGAGCTCGTCGATAACCTCGAGCACATCGACTGTCCGTTAGTCCGTACGGAGGACGTTCCGCAAGTTCGGCGCGTTTGGGACGAGACCAAGGATAGGTTCCCAAGCTCCTGTCGAGATTGGGGACAATTCGTGAATGGGCTCAATCTGCAAACGTGAAGCAGAGGGCCGCCGGCGGGTTGGAGCATAGCCGGGCCCCCCACCTTCCCGTTTACCTTGCACTAAACCTTGCACGTACGTGCGTCCGTGGGCGTTAATTGTGGTCACTTGGTGGCAAAACGAACAATGATTTGGCAAATTGGGCAACGCGCGGCGGGATCGTCGTAAGTCGCGCCCACGTCAAAGGTAAGACGCCGTTGTCGCTCGTGGACAACGGCGGTCAAGACAAGCGGGTGATGGGACTTGAACCCACGACATTCACGTTGGCAACGTGACGCTCTACCACTGAGCTACACCCGCCTTGTTTCGTGTAAGGAAGCCTACCCACGCGGAGCATAGTTGTCAACGCACGTGGGGAACCGTCCTTCCGTTCGCTGATACAACTGCTGATGCGGCTGATACACCGCCCATCCGCTTCGTTCCCAACGGGTTATCGGGTGGTCTGGTCGGGCGCCTGATACGATGCTGCGCGCACTACCCGGACGGGGCGATTATCCCGTACCCACCGCTTCGCCGGAGCCGTCCGCTCGGAAGACGCATCCCGACGCACCCTGCGTCGTCGGGAGTGGCTTTCCAGCGCGCGCTGAACGCCGGCCTACTCCGGCACCGGTTCGATCACGACGCTCATACTCCCTGCGCATCGGGGGATGCGCCAGTCGCGGCCAAACGAATGGATCTGGTCGCGTTTGAGTTCCGCGCGTTCCAGGGTTGTCGTATCCACGATGACGCGGCCTTTCTGATCCACCTCGCAGGCGAGCTGAAAGGCCATTTCAGTTGGGTGTCCGAAGAGCTTGCGAAGCATGCCGATGACGTAGTCGTACGTGTGATCGTCATCGTCCAGCAGAATCACGTGATACGCCGGTTGTTTTTTTCGCCGCCGCTCCTTCCCCGGTACGAGCTTCGTCGTTTGCGTGGTCTGATTGGCAACTGCTTCCATCGTCGCGTTCATGGCGTTACTATATCTATCCGAATCGCCGGCCGATGCAACCGCCTCAAGGGAGGCCGAGCACAGGCGGAGCCCGAAACGCCGGTCCCGCAGAGCGCTCCCGGTCCGACGGTACCTCCTCAAGCGTTCCATGCAGCGTCAGGGCCGTAGTGGCCGTAATGCGGACTTCGGCGAACCGTCCGACGTCCTCGAACTTGCCCTGGAAAACCACGATCTGATCGGTCCGCGTCCGGCCAACAAGCTGATCCGAACGGCGCCAGCCCACCTCCTCGCCGCGTGTCTGCTCCGCAACCTGGGCCTTCAGGGCGGCCTTGCTGTAACCCTCCACGAGTACCTCGACCGTCGACCCGACGAGCTTCTGATTGGCCGCGGCGGAGATGCGCTCCTGTTGAGCCAACAGTTCGCCGTTGCGACGTCGCTTGACCTCATCGAGCACATCGTCGGTCGCCCGTTTTCCCGCCACGGTGCCCGCACGCTCGGAGTACTTGAAGACGAAGATGTTCTTGAAGCGGCAGCGCTCGATCAGCCGGAGCGACGCCTCATGGTCTTGTTCCATCTCGCCGCAGAAGCCGACGATGAAGTCGCTCGCAACCGCCAGGGTGGGCACGTAATCGCGTCCCCGGTCGATCAGATCGACGAATTCACCGACGGTATACTGCCGGCGCATGCGTTTCAAGACCGCGTCGCTTCCGCTTTGGACGGGGATGTGGAGATACTCGCACACCTCGGGTACGTCACGCATTGCCTCGAAGATGTCGTCGGTGAAATCGCCGGGGAAGCTGGTGACGAAGCGCACCCGCTTGATCCCGGGTACGTCCGAGACACACGCGAGAAGCTCCGCGAAGCGAACCGGACGACCGTTCCGCTGGTTGACGTAGCTGTTGACCGTTTGCCCCAGCAGCGTCACCTCTTTTGCACCGCGATCGGCGAGCATCTTCACTTCGTCAACGATCTGGGACGGCGGCCGGCTTCGCTCCGCGCCACGCGTGAACGGTACGACACAAAACGTGCAGAACTTGTCGCAGCCGCGCTGCACCCGGACATATGACTGCAGCACGCGCTGATCCGGCGCCGGATCGCGCGAAAGATCCAGCGCCTCGACCGAGTCATACTCCAACGCCCGTTGCAACGGCGTATTCTTGCGAGACGACGATTGCGACAAGGCTATGGCGCGCGTCCGGTTCTCACGAACCTCCTCGATCAGAGCGGAGATCTTGTTCAGTTCGCCGGGACCGCATACCAGGTCCACGTGTGGCATTTTCGTGAAAATGCCGTCCGGGTCGTGTTCGGACATGCAGCCGATCACGCCGATGATCATATCGCCGCGCTGCTGCTTCGGTTTCCTCAGCGCGCCGAGCCTGGAGAGAGCTTTTTGTTCCGCGTGATCGCGCACGCTGCACGTGTTGATCAGTACCACGTCGGCGGCTGTCATGTCGTCGATCGATTCATATCCATGCGCGCGGAGCTGGCCGAGAACGAGCTCGCTGTCGAGCACGTTCATCTGGCAGCCCATCGTTTCGATGTAGATCGTCCTGCGGCGCATGCTTGAGTGTTTCTCCCTCCCAACGCGCTTAGAAACACTCATTTTATGAAGAACCGCCACAAGAAACAAACGGCCGATCATCACAGCCGGCACGGGTAAGCATTAGGATTGTGGGTATGTTTCAGAACCAAGCCCGGAGCGCGAGCGACAGGTCGGAACCGAGGTTTGCGACCGGAATCCCGTGTTTGCGCTTGGGGCTCGGATCCGCGTTTCCGGCATGATTTCCAGTCTACGTCTCGCCTATTTGGCAGTTACCCACTTCCTTGCCGCTCACGCACCGGCACCGGCCCCGATCCTGTCGCTACCGAGTTTCATGGGACCGTCGCCTCGTCCGCGGGCGCTGTCGCTCGTATCGCATTTTGCGGCGCAGGTGCCGGAAGGGTCGGATGAACGGCTGGTAGATTAGTTTGCGTAGGATGAATCGCCCGACTCGGTAGGCGGCGTAGGCAACTGGTGCGAACCATCTGCGATCCAGCAAGCACCGGACTGCGGGATGTGTCACAACGTCGACCAGTCGGTGGATCAAAGTCCGGGGGACGCCCACGTTCCGCAGGTTCAAGACCACGCGCAACCAGATGTCGAGATACCCCGAGTCCAGCAAGTGAGTCTTTCCAGTATACGTGTACCGGTAGGCACTCTCGTGACGGTCCGAGATGATTCCTTCCTCACGGGCGCGATCGTACAACGGTGTGCCGGGGTAGAACTGGAGTGGAAAGATGCGCAGAACCGCTGGCCCGCGATGGTGCGTAGCAGCGAAGCGAAGCGTCTCGATCCGATTACGGTCGGAATCGAAGGGATTGTTCACAAGGTAGTGATACTCCGCGCGGATCTTATGGTCGGCCATAATGTTGATGCCTTCAACGATCTTCTCGATCGGCGTGGGCCGATTGAAGGTGTTTTTGAGCGTGTCGTAAGACCCGCTTTGGATGCCCATGCTGATCAGCGCAATCGGGAGCCGTGCCAGCGACCGCACCTTTACTTGGCTGATGGTGTTCGGATGAGCGTCAAGCTCGAGCGGGAGATTGACCCGCGATTGGTATAGCCGGCTGAACTCTTTGATCTCCGCTTCGTCTCGGATGAAGAACAGGTCATCGATGACGTTGACGGCCTCGATGGTCGGGAACCGCTGCCGCACGGACTCGATCTCTTTGAGTATGTTGTCGTTCGAACGTGTGCGAACCCACGAACCCTTCCCCTCGTAAATCCGCAACATCGCCGCATTGGTGCAGAACGTGCATGAAAACGGACAGCCGCGCGTGGTCTCGATACGATACCGGTGCAATGCACCACGGAGATTCCCGGGTGCAGCCGGCTCGAAATGATCCCGCATCGCCACCCAGTGAGTGCTTGGGTCGTAGTCCGGGAACGGGTATTCATCCAGGTCATGTTGAAGCGGGGCGACGGGATTCCGAATCACCTTGCCGTTCTGCCTGAACGCAAGGCCCGCGATGGTCGTCGGGTCCTTGCCCGCCTCGAGCGTTTCGACCAGCTCGAGCATGGCCTGCTCACCCTCACCGATGCAAACGATGTCCGCGACCTCGAGTGATTCCGCGGACGCCATAGTTGGGTGGGGTCCACCCCAAATGATCGGCGCATTGATTCCGGCTGCGCGAATCGTCTCCGTCAGGACACGTGCCCGGTGGAACGTGTTGGTCATCAGTGACATCCCGATCAGGTCGACCGTGCGCAGACGCTCCACGAGCTCAGCAAGAACCGAGGGTGAGAAATCGGTCTCGGCAGTGTCCCGTTTGGAGCGCATGAAAAACATCTCCACTTGTTCTTCACGCGCCTTGAGCCAGGCCGAGATGTAGCGAAGGCCCAACGCCAGCGGGTACGTGTAGGTGGCTACAAGTGCTACACGCATGACACTTCTACCGGCCGTGGTCTACAGAGATAGCTGCACGCCGGCGCAGATGCCTGTGGAAATGCATGACAGAAACCTGATCGGCGCGCCCGGACAAAAGACCTCACGATGCGCCCACTTACCGCCTGCGGGCGGTTGATACCGACCGTTCGACTGCACACATTGTATCGCCCCGATCCGGGTTGTCAACCCACGCTGCCACCCCAGGAACGTCGCGGGGCAGCGTCACGATTGTCGGTTGACTCTTGAACCGAGCCCGGAGCGCCAGCGACGGATTGACGCGCGGTCCATATACCTGCGGCGTTTCGTAATAATCCCGCGCTTGCGCTTGGGGCTCGGATCAGCGATCCGAGCGTTGCGGGACGTTCTCCCGCCGTATGTCGACTACCTCTCAACCTCTGGCATGGCGGACTTGGCGACGCGGTACATGATGGCGTCAGCGAGTCGATGAGAAATCCGGCGAATCACCGTGATCGCCCTGCCCGACGGCGTGAGCGTCACCTCAACGCGCCGCCGGCGCGACGAGCGCACCACCTTCCGAGCAACCCGCTGCGGCGAGTAGAGCGTCTTGGACAACCTCTCCGCCTTCGCGTCCACCGTCGCCGCCGATTGGAAAAACCGTGTGTTCGTCGAACCGGGCGCGACCAGCAGCACGTCGACACCCGTACCTTTCAGCTCCATGCGAAGCCCGGTGCTCAGGGCGTTAAGTGCCGCCTTTGTAGCACTATAGACCGTCATGCGGGGGATGGTCTGATACCCGACGACCGACGAGATGTTGACGATCTGACCGCTGCCGCGCTGAAGCATCCGAGGCAATACCGCCTGAATCATCGCCACCGGACCGGCGAAGTTGATCGCCAGCATCCTCTCGAAATGCTCGTCGGGCATCCGAAGAACCGACGTGAAACTTGCCCAGCCCGCGTTGTTGACCAGTACGTCGACCGCTCCAAACCGTTCCTGCGCGGTACGCAGCCCGATCTTACGTTCGACGGGATCCGTGACGTCCATCATAACCGGGACGATCCGGTCGCCTCCAAGCTCAGCCGCGAGCGTTTCGAGCTTGTCGAGGGACCGAGCAGCCGCGACAACCCGGCTGCCCGCCCGATGGTACTCGATCGCGCACGCCCGCCCGATCCCACTCGAGGCCCCGGTGATAAACACCACACGGTCTTTCAGCTCGTAGCTCATATCGTTCCACCCAGTTCGCCCAATAGTCGGCGATTCACGGGATTCCATACCATGCGACGATGATCGTAACGCGAGCCGCACACTTCAGCTTGCGCGGACTCTCGAAAGTTGTGGTCCTGCCCGGGTAAATCAAGCTCCGCGTGGGCCAAAGCACGCTCGTGCGAGAATCCTTTCTCGCACGAATAGGCCGAGATAGGATTCTCGGCCCAGCGAGTGGGGCGGTGCCCAGGCGCGCGAGCATCCGCACGGGCTCTGAGCCCGTGGCTCAGATAGTTGCAAAACTTCCGAAACACCGACCTACCCATACCGTCGGTTGAGGCTGTTCGCAACCGCACCGAGCCGCTATGCTAATCGAATGCCGGCGCGGCGATGCGGACTTATCGACGGCTTATCGCTTATGGCGTGCTGTAATAAAGGGCCGGTGCGGCAGTCTGCACACCGTCAGGCCATGGTGGCAATGGGAGGGTTTTCGTGCTCACGCTCACGTTTCTCGGCGTAGGCTCCGCTTTTGCGAAAAGAAACTTCCAGTCTAACGCGCTGATCGAAGCGTGGTCCATAAGTCCCGATCATCAGGAAGCAGCGGACGACACCTTGCTCATTGACTTCGGAACGACCGGACCGCTGGCCCTGCACCAGCTTATGGTCAAGCCCGGATTCTCCTATCTCGACCACAACGGGGTAGCACATTACCCCGCAATCCGCTGCATCTTCATCACTCACTTGCACAGCGACCACATCGGCGGGCTTGAGGAGTTGGTGGGGATGAATGTGCATTGTTTCGCCGACCGCGAGGCGGGCGGGGATTTCAAACCGCAGCTCATCGGCGCACCCGACGTCCTCGCGAACCTCTGGGAGCACTCCTTGAAGGGCGGCCTCGGCGCGCTCGCAGGGCGCCCTGCCTCGCTGACGGATTACTTCAACGTTCTGGCGATCCATCCACCGGGCCGGGGTGAACCCGACCGGTTCACGATGCTGGATCGGTACGCGTTCACTCTGTTTCCCACCGATCACATTCGATTGAAGCGTAAGTATGACTGGCCCAGCTTCGGCCTACTGGTCACCGACCACCACAGCGGTGACACCGTCTGCTATTCGGGCGATGCGCGATTCGATCCGCAAATGATGGGTGAGATGATGGCGGCCGCGAAGCTCAACTTCCACGAGGTACAGCTTGAGGATCAAACGGAACCGGTTCACGCAATGCTGTCCCAACTGCGCACGTTGCCCGCCGATGTCCGCAAGAAAACGATACTCTATCACTATGACGACACGTGGGACTGCGACGCGTACAACTTTGTGGCCGACGAGTTCGCCGGATTCGCCCAGCCACAGCAGCGATACACACTGTTCGCGTGACAGGGACCGGCACATCTACATGCCGACGCGCAGGGCGAAAAGGGCCGATATTGATCGTCAAAGACCATGGACCCTAGAACGTACATCGCCCGGTTGAGTGGCATGGGCAAACTGGTTTGCCCGTGATTAAACGCCTGAAGACACGGGTAAGCTGGCGCTTACCCATGCCACCCAAACAGCTCGAACGAGCTTATCAATCGACGCTTGATGGAGCACTATGGGCGAACCACCGTAGGCGGCATTTCACTCCGGTTTTCCGGTCGGTTGCCCGGATTTAACCTTGACGCGCGAGCGCCCCGCCAAGCCCCGGCGGCTTTCAGCGGTGAGGAATGCAAGGAGCCGTTTTTGCGGAGGTGAGTCCGGCCCGCGGGAGAGCTGCACTAGGGCTTCGGGATAAGACAGCCCTTGGGCAAACAGCACACGGTAGGCGTCGCGAATCTCCCGAACGTGCTCGTGAGGGATGTCCGCGCGTCGCAGGCCGACGCGGTTGAGACCGGCAATCCGCCCCTCCACGTCAACGAGCGCGAACGGGAGTATGTCCTGGATCACCCGACCGTTGCCCGGGATCATCGCAAGCTCGCCGATACGAACAAACTGATGAACGGCTGCGCCGCCACCCACAGTCACACGGTCGCCGATCTCGGCGTGTCCGCCCAATAGCACGTTGTTGATGAGGGTTACACTGTCGCCGACCACGCAGTTATGCGCGACGTGTGCACCCGCTAACAGGAAACAGTCCTCGCCAACGACGGTCTCGGAATCCGGGATGGTCCCCCGGTGGATCGTGACATATTCGCGCAGGATCGTTCCCCGGCCGACGCGACAGTAGCTGCGCTCACCGCCGTACTTGGTGTCCTGCGGTTCATGCCCGACTATCACGCCGGGGTGCAACTCGCAGTTCTCGCCGACTTCGGTCCAACCGGTCAGGTATACGCCTTGATAGAGGCGGCAGCCGGCGGCGACGCGAACGTGACCCTCAATCACGCAATAGGGTCCGACCTCGACGCTGCTATCCAGCTTAGCCTTTGGATCGATGACCGCCGTTGGATGGATTGCCACGTTGGTTCCTTTCCGCTTTCCGCTCACCCAGACGTCCGATCGGGCAGGGGGAGTTCAAGAAGACGCATGACCATCTGCAGGTCCTCCCAGACCTTACCCTTCTGGGCCGGGTTTCTAAGCAGGTAGGCCGGGTGGTATGTGGGCATGAGCGGGATCGCAACCCCCTCACCGGTGACGCCCGAGACGTAGTAATCATGAAAGCGCCCGCGCAGCCTTCCAATCGACTCAGCCGTGTTAAGCAGCGTCTTCGCCGCCGGGGACCCTAAGGCCACCAGGACCTCGGGTTCGATGATCGCAAGCTGCTCGCAAAGGTACGGATTGCACGCGAGTATCTCATCGGCGGACGGATCGCGGTTTCCGGGTGGGCGGCATTTTAGCACGTTGCAGATAAAAACCTCCTCACGTGTTAGACCCATTGCGGCGATCATGCGGGTGAGCAGTTGACCAGCCCGCCCGATGAAAACCAGACCCTGCTTGTCCTCTTCGTAACCCGGCGCCTCGCCGACGAACACCAGGTGGGCATTGGGGGCACCCTGGCCAAAGACCGTATGAGTCCGCGTCTCGCACAGGCTGCATTTCGTGCACTTCTTGACCTGGTCCTCGTTGAGAACGCGAAGTTGCTCCGTTTTCTCGGCTGCGTTCGCGCCGTTGGCGGTTCGAGTATGAGTGCTGCCGCCAGGTGCACGAGGGGATGGTGGCGGCATCGGGATGCTTTTGATGCCCAGCAACCGGTCCGCCTCAAGCTGTTGCCTCAGTGCTGCTCGGATTAGATTCGAGTCAGTAGTCAACTGGGTCCTCCACGATGGTCCGCAGGTCCACGGTTCACGATCCGCGATCGAGCGCGGATCACGACTGCTTATGCAAATATGGCGTGAACTGCCCGCGGGTTCAAGCTACGATGCGAGTAATGACCCGTTTCGAGGAGATTTCGGTTACGCTGCCCGATGGGTACCAGGCTCACGCACGCTACTGGCCCACCTCGAGTCCTCGTGGGGTGGTGCTTTACCATCATGGGATCCAGTCGCACTGCGGCTGGTACGAGGCCTCGGCCGGTAGGCTTGCGGAGGCTGGCTATGCCGTGTTGCAGGTCGACCGGCGAGGCAGTGGGCGGAATCAAAGGGACCGCGGGCATGGCGAGTCGGCGGATCAACTGATCGGGGATGCGTCGACTGCCCGTGACGAGCTTACCCGCCGCTCGGGCGTAGCGGAGCATCACGTGATCGGGATAAGCTGGGGCGGCAAGTTGGCGGTGGCGGCCTATGTGCGTGATCCGACCGGCGTGAAGAGTCTGTCGCTGGTAACTCCTGGCATATTCCCGCTCGTGGGGGTCTCGAGGCGGCAGATGGCCAAGATCGGGTTCGCCATGCTCTACGAGCCGCGGAGCCGATTTGACATTCCCCTCAACGAGGCCGACCTGTTCACAACGACGCCGCAGTGGCAGCATTTTTTCAACACCGATGAACTCACGCTGCGCCAGTGTACCGCCGGCTTCTACCTGGCCTCACGGCGCATGGATAAGATCATCGCCCGATTTCCGAAGGCGAGACCGGTTCCCGTGCACCTGTTCATCGCCGGTAACGAGCGCATCATCGACAGCGACAAGACGGTTCAGTTCATGCGCGAGCTTCATTGGCCGCACTGCCGTATCACAACGTATGACAACGCGCGCCACTCTCTTGAGTTTGAAAACGACCGGGAGGCGTACTTCAAGGATATCGTGACATTCATCGACGAGGTGTCCTGTTGACACGACGAACAGCCTGATACCGATCGTGGTTGGAGCTTGCAGGGGTTCCTCGTCCCTTCCAGAGGCGGGGGACGGAATGGAAAGGTTGGATGCGTCAACAGTCACATCGGTCCCCCACCTCAGAGAGGATGGGGGATACGACTGGAACGTCGGTCCTACGGATTCTGCCGGACACTCTCGGCACTCTGAAGGCAATATACGTGGCCGGATTTAGCTACGAGATAGCGGCGCAGGGGCGAATGCTGCTTACGAGGCGGTCAAGGGTGACAGGTTTGTTCAAGTCGAGCGGCAGAAACACGCCGTGGTTATGATCGCTCGCCAGGATCACCATCCGGTCGTGCACGACGTCGTAGCCCGTTTCCTGAGGTTGATGCCCGCACAGAAAGAAGTCGACGTCAAACAGCTTGCACAGCGTGGTCAACGCAGTCTTGGTTTGATATCGACCCCAGACGAGCGCGCGGGCGGATCCGTCGTCGTCAAGGTCCTCTCCGGTGGGGACGCGTGAAAGCACGGTCGGATCGAACGTGGGAAGGTTGCGCGGGCTCGGAAGCGAATGCGAAAGAAGGACGCGGTTGGGGGTTCGACCGGCCAGCGGAAGCGAGCGGATAAACGTGTCGATCGCCTCCAGCACCAAACGGCCGTCCTGACCGTACGCGTCAAGGACGCCCTCTTCGAAGCTCCGCGTCACGACGCGTCCGTTCTTGGTGATCTCGTGCCGGTTGACCTGTGCGAGTTCGTGGTTCCCCAGCAAAAAGTGCACCTGATCGGGAAACTCACATTTCCACCGGGCGGCCTCTGACAAGACCTCATGCGAGGTGTCGTGCGACGTGAACAATTCGACCTCTTCGTGGATGATCTCGTGGAGGATTACGTGCCGGGCGCCGAATTGCCCGAGGTCACAGAAACGCTTCACCTTCTCGAAGTTGCGGCGATGCCCGTGCAGATCACCCGTCATCACGACCTGTCCGTAGTTGGGAAAAACCAGAAGAGAACCGCTCAGCAGCGGATCCTCCCGGTTCAACCGGGCGGCTTCGAGGATGACCTCGGCAGCTTTTGTGGCGTCGATCACGCGTCATCCTCAGTGGGTTGGGGCGTCTTCTTGGCGGGTGGGAATATATCGGCGAGGCGCCCTGCACGAGCACTGTCGCGATACTTATCCCAAAGTTTTTGAACCACCATCAGCCTTGCGAGCACCTGTTTCATGTCGGCCGGTCGCTCGACCGGGTTCTCACGACAACACTCCATCACGAGCGTTGACAGCGAGATGGGAATCTTATCATTGTGCTCAACCGGGGCAATGGGCTTATGAGAGGTCACGATATTGATGCCGCCGCGTGAATCGAGGCCGCGGATGGCCGTCGGATAGTTTTCCGAGGTCAATACCCAGTACATCGTTGCTCCCAGATTGAACACGTCCGTGCGCTGATCGAGCAGCAGGCGTTGCACCTGCTCCGGTGCGATGTAGTCGGGCGTACCCTGGATTCGCTGCTTCCGATGGTGGATCCGGCACGATTGGCCGAAATCTATGATTTTTACCACGCCGCCCTGGGCGATCAAGATGTTGGTCGGTTTGATATCCGTGTGGATGAACCCGACCTCGTGCATCGCGTTCAACGCCGCCGCCACTTTCTGAAAAAGAAGCAGGAAGGTTTTGAGGCGATTGGGTCGTGCCTTTTCCAGGTTCAGACCCTCCACGTATTCCATGACCAGCAAGAGCTCTTTCACTTGCAGGCGCTTGCGGATTCGCTTGAGCGAAAAGCTGCGCCGCAGACCCGGATGGTCGAACTTGCTGCTTACCTTGTACTCGTTTTCGGCCTGGGCAAGGAACCGCTCATCCTCGGGTGTGTTACGCACGACGTGCTTGACAGCCACTGTTTTGCCCGTTTGCAGCTCGATGGCGACGTAGAGCTTAGAGCCCGCACCGACACCTATCTGTCTGGTGACTCGGTATCCGGCCAAAATATCGTCCACGGGATCGATCCTCGCGGCGGGTGGGATCGACGCGCAGCGAATCCCGGCGCCGGTCTGAACAACCTCGCGCTTACCGCCGCGCGCCTACGCTCGGTGTACTACTCGCATCGACCTCGACGAAAAGAGTAGCAGCCTTCCGCCCACAAACCAAGTCCCCCGCCACGTGCTGCGTGCTTTCCTGCTGATCGCCGCGGTCCGCAGCCGGGTCGGCTCCTATAGAATCGGCCACTTGCCTGCCAGGCGTGAGAGCGACGTTTCCGGTCGGATTCCCCGCCGACGCGCCACAGGACGGATGTGTTGCGTGGACGTTGATGAGTGGCCGTGCGCGGATGCTGGGAACAAGCCTCCGCTCGAAAACGGCATGGCGAATCCCGCGCCGGTCAACAGGTTTGCCTTCGCCTACGGTTGGACCAGGGATCGGGCGGCGGAGGTCGGATCAAGCTTGACCGCCTGCCGGGCGAGTTGCTGTGCCGATTTATTGTCACCAATCTTGTGCGCGGCGAATGCGGCGTTTTCGAAGTGTTTGGAATTATCCGGTTCGAGTTTCGTAAGCATCTTGTATTCACCAAGTGCCGTTTTCGTGTCGCCTGCCTGCATGCTCGTATCGCCCAGCAACTGGTGCAGCTCCACGCTGAACGGATTGATGAACAAAGCCCTGCGATACCAGTACGCCGCTTCACCGAGCCGGCTGCGACGCTTGTAGATGCCTGCGATCTCGGCCGCGATTGTGGCGTCGCCGTCGTCGAGCCGGGCCAGCTCCAACAGTTGTGTAAGCGCCGGACCGTGCTCGTCTTGCCTTAGATGGATGCCGGCCAGACCGCGCCAGCTTGCGGGATCCATCGGACACAGATTTTGGAGCCGCTTGTACCAGTCGGTCGCCAGATCGTACTGTTCGCGCCGCAGGGCGATCTCAGCGAAGAACTTCGGCGCGGTCCGGTCGTTAGGCGCTATTTTCACCAGCCGCCCAAGCACCGGCAGGGCCTCTTCATAGTACACGCGTTTGGCCGACTCGTTCTGCTCCTGTTTGACGAAGAATGACAACACCTTGGCAGTCACCTCAAGCCCGTTGGGTTCGTTCTCATCGAGTTCGATCGCCCGTCGCGCCGTGACCAGCGCCCGCTCGAAATCCCCGTCGTCAAACTCCGCCTGCGCAAGCCGGCCGAGTACACCCGCATCGACGCCCGCCGTCTCCGAAAGGGCGCGGAGTTCGTCCACGTTCTCCGGCGGTGTCAGGTCAAAACACCATCGTGCCGCTTGATCCTGCGCCCACTTGCGAAAATCCCGATCGAAATCCTCCGGCTCAATACCGAGAAGCCCACTGAAGACCTCCTGCTGCGTCCGGCCGTTATTGAATCGCCTCAGCATATCGTTGATGATATCATACCCGAACCGCTCGATAATGTATTCACACATCCACTCGCTCTGGGCATAGGCAAGCTGGCGATCGCCGCGGCGTAGCGGCCTGATGAATCCCCAGTCGATCGATTCGAGCGTGAACAACCGACCGCGACGGATGGCGTCGGCCAACATCTCACACCAAAGGAAATGCCGCGGGGTATCCTCTTGAGAGACGGCCAGGCCCTCCGTGAACCAGTGTGGGATCCGGTTGAGCGTCGCTTCCAGCGTGACGGTGTGTGTGAATTCGTGCTTGAGCACACCGGCGATGTTGTATGGTGTCAAGGTCACCGAGTCGCGCGGCGTCGCCAGCGCAATTACCCGCCCGGTGCACGCACCGATCGTGTGGATCCACGGTTTCCCCGTAATGCGGACGCCGAACGCGCGGTGGGTGGGGAAGAACTCCACGATCGTTTTCGTTTCAAGCGGCGTTTCGTAGTCATCAGTGACGGTCTCGTAGATGTCCTCCATAAACGTCGTGACGAACTCACCGATTCCGGGATTGCGAACCGCGTCATACTTAATGATGAAGTGCGGCGTCTCGACGCGGTCGAACCTCTCGAGCATCTCGAGCAGCTCGAGCGTGAACTTCGTGCGTTCGTTGAATGGATCCAGCGACCAGGCGGCCTCAAGCGCATCGCGGGCCTTTCCCTCCAATCCCCACTGCATGTACATCATGCCGAGTTCCGTGCGGGCGTTGACGTCGGTCGGCTCAAACTCGATCGCCCTTTTGTATTCACGCTCCGATGCGGCGTATTGGCGGATGCCCGATAGCGCGTCTCCCAAGATGCGGTGAAGCAGTGCACAGGTGGGATTGATCGCCGCGATGCGTGTGTTTTTTCGCGCTACGGCGGCTTCGTCATACTGACATGCACTGGCGGCTGCGCTGATCGCAATGGCTGTCAGGTCATTGGGATTAATCGCCAGCGCCCGCTCGCAGGTTTCTGCTGCCTGGGCGTAGCGCCGCTCATACATGAACTTTTTAGCGAGCAGGTGGATCGCGGGTGCGTGATTCGGATTGACCGCGAGCGCCAGCTCAGTCTGCCGTTCAACCTCCTCGAAGTTCCATCCTTCAAGCGCGACCTCACCCAGCCCGACGTGAGCCTGCGGGAGGTTCTTGTTGCTGCGCAGGGCGGCTTTGTAATCCGAAATGCTGCCGTCCTCCCGGTCATTGTTGTATTTTTCGCGCAGCAAGTCGGCGGCTGCGATGCGTGCCGGCCAGTACGTCCGATCGAGTCGTCCGTAGGCAACTTGGAGCATCCTATTAAGCGCGTGCTTTGTACGCCGTGCCACGCTGGTCCGCGTTAACACGCTGTACCGCAGAAAGCCCACCGCCGTGTGCGTGATCCACGCCGAGTCGCGCGGCAATTCCGCACGCCCGGATATCTGCCTATCGAACCACCGGTAGGTTTCAATGGCCTCATCGCGCCGGCCCAACAACTCCAGCATTTGCCCGAGCAGAAGCCTGGCACCGGCTTGGTTCTTATCAAGTTTCACAGCGTCACGTGCGTAACGGAGTGTCTCCTCATATCGTCCGGTCAACCGGTAGAGCTCAGCCAGCAGGTAGTGCCAGTCGGCGGACTGATCGGCGGAAAGCTGTATTAAACCCGCGATAGCTTGGGCGTACTCGCCAATCTGAAGGCGACATCGCGCCAGACCCAATGCGGCTTTAAGCGCATGACGCGGCTCGTTGGCAAGGGCTTCGTAGGCTTCGATGGCCTGTTCATATGATCCCCCCATGAGCAGGTCGCGCGCACCGGCGAGCGTTGGAGGGCGCGCGTCCCTCTTCGCCTCAGCGGAATCCTTGTCGGCATCCTGGCCGAACGCACCGGCCGCATAACCCGTCAGCATGACTGTGAACACAACCAGCGACCTACTCATTGAGAGCTAGCATCCCAATGCAAAAACATCTGAGAGTACGTACATCCTTCCACCGGCGCTGCTTCCAAGGTGCAGCGACTTCTAGTCTGTCCAGAGGCGGGCCATATCCTCGGCCTTTCGAAATGTTCGCAGCAGGTTGCCGCCCAGAATTTTGAGAATGTCCTTCTTGGAGTAGCCGCGGTTGAGCAGTTCCTGCGTGATGTAGGGGTAGCAGGACACGTCTTCGAGTTGCTCGGGGAGCACGCTGCAGCCGTCGTAATCCGAGCCCAGTCCTACATGGTCGATACCGGCAACCTTCACAATGTGATCAATGTGATCCACGACGGTGTGAACCGTCCCGCGAGGGATGGGATTCTGCTGGCGCCACTGCTTGATGGCCTTCTCGAATTCCTCCTGATCGGGATGCTCTTCACGAATCCCCCGGATGGTCTCGAAGATATGCTCCATCATGCGAGCCGCTTCGGGCTCGACAAACCCTGAATAGAAGTTGACCATCACGAGGCCGTCGTTCTCCGCGATCGAGCGCAGCACGTCGTCCGGAACGTTCCTCGGGTGTTGAGCCACGGCATAGGCCGATGAGTGCGAGGCGATGATCGGGGCGCGAGTCACCCGCAGGGCATCCCGCATCGTGTCGAACGAGACGTGGGAGATGTCCACAAGCATCCCCAACCGGTTCATCTCGCGCACGACCTCTTCGCCGAAGGTCGTGAGGCCGCCATGACGGGCTTCGTCGGTGGCGGAGTCCGCCCAGTCGATGGTCTCCGTGTGGGTGAGCGTCATGTAGCGAACGCCCAGCTCGTAGAACATCCGCAACGTTCCCAGGGAGTTTTCGATGGTGTGGCCACCTTCAACGGCAACCAGCGAGGCGATCTTACCCTTGCGGTGTATTCGTACGATGTCGTCGGCCGAACAGGCCATCTCGAACGTATCAGGATAGTGCCGGATCATCCGATGGATCAGGTCGATCTGTTCGAGTGCCGTACGCGCGGCACCACCGGTCCGCATGGTCTCGGGTGGGACCCAGGCCACCCAGAACTGTGCACCGACGCCGCCCTTCCGGAGGCGCGGAATATCCGTGTGTGCGTCTTCCCGGTGCTTGGAAAGATCAAAGTTGTCAAACGACGATCCCCCCTTTTCTCGCACCTTCCACAACAGATCGTTGTGCCCGTCGATGAGGATGGCGGAGCGATGAATGCGCAAGGCTTTTTCAGTAAGTATGACTGGAGCACGTTCACTTGATATCATCAATGAGGCCGCGCCGCGTGAATCGGGCTGTGCGTCCGCCGCGCCGGCCGTTGACGGCGCCCGACACGAAGAGACCAGCAATCCACCGATCACCATCCAGCAAAGTAGCCGTTTCATGATAATCCTCCGTCAGCTGAGGTCTGCCGTCAATTGGACTTTGTAGGCCATCCGCGTTCGTCATGCAAACGTCTTCGGACGGCGTCGCAACCGCCGGGGATGAGTGTCCTCATTCCGAGCCCGTTCCTAAACCGAGCCCCAAGCGCGAGCAACGGGTCAAGAAGCAGTATGGGAATCATACCACGCGATTGCGCTTGGGGCTCGATTCAAGAGGATTCACCGTTGAATCGTGCCGTATCGTCTGCATATCTCAACCAGTCGGCCTATTGGGATTGCCTCACACGTACGGCCTCTAAAGCCGGTCACGGTTGTAGCTCTAAGCAGGCTGTTGATGATAGCCTCCTCGGTGGCTTCACGCGTGGCCTGGAATAGAGGCGAAAGAGCTTCGTCTCTAAGGAGCGTGCGCTCTTGTATCGGCTCATTGGCGTTATGAGGCACGCGAACCAACTCAGCCGTTGAGAACGCAATGACGTAATCCCCGCTTCCGTGCGTCATGGGAGACCCCGTGGCGGCAAGGCCGAGCAGCGCCCGTTTGGCGATACGCCGAAGCTGTCGCGCGTCTGTCGGTGCGTCGGTAGCCACAACAACAACGCACGACCCTCCCTTGGAAGATCGGTCATCGTGAAGCTCCTGGAGATAAAACCGGCCCAGCTCTTTGCCGACGGGTGCTCCGTTTACCGTGAGGATGCCGCCGAAGTTGGTCTGGACCAGCACGCCAAGCGTGTAGCCCCCGAGCGACTCGGGCAGGCGCCGTGACGCGGTTCCGATACCGCCTTTCCAACCCAGGCAGCGTGTCCCAGTACCGGCTCCCACCGAACCCTCCATGACGGGACCGGTCCGGGCGGACGCAATGGCTGTGATGACATCACCCGCCCCCACACGCCGGGCGCGGATGTCGTTGAGGTACCCGTCGTTCGTTTCTGCCACGACCGGGTTAATGGACAGCACCCGGCTGTTGCCTGTCAGGCTCAGCATATAGCCTACCAGGGCGTCGGCCGCGGCGAACGCGGACAGTGTGTTCGTCAGCACCACCGGCGTTTCCAGCGTGCCGAGTTCCTCGATCTGGGTGAAGCCGATGAGCTTCCCGAATCCGTTGCCCACGACAATCGCCGCCTGGACCTTCTGTTGAAAGACGTTCCCGCCGTGGGGAAGGATCGCCGTAACACCGGTGCGGGTGCCCTCACCTTCGATGAGGGTTCGATGGCCGACTCGCACTCCGTCCACATCCGTAATCGCGTTCAACGGCCCCGGTTGGAGAATCCCGATATTAAGACCGATCTCGCGTGCCCTAGGTCGCTTCACCGCGTCTTTCGGCTCCAAACCACCCACTTGTCCCCCTGAAGCAGCAAACGGGAGAATGCAAAATCCCGAAACGACGCAGGTAACAAACAGAAGATGTGAGACGCTCATTGAAGTTCTCCTCCGCTCTCAGCTATCGGGTATCATCTCCAGCGTTTTCCGAAATCGTGTAGCGGGACTCCCCTTTCATCCCCCCTTGCCAAGGGAGAAAGAGGGGGGTAGGGCGATACACAAATACGGAAAATGCTCTAACAAGTCTCGCCCCTCAGTCAATCCACAATCCATTAACGGATTCCCAATACTGCAAACCATGTTACAAGCCCTGGCAACTCTTCATGTAAACTTATCACCGAGTGCCGTACGCGGCAAAGAGGCGCATAGCAAACACGTGCATCTTTCCGATAAAGGGGATAGCCCATTGGGGGCTATTATTGATTCCAGGGAGGTTTCGTCGGCTGCACGACCGGGATGTTCGTAGTGCCTGTGTCGGCCGGCGTCTGTCTGTTTGAGGAGCCAAAGTATGCTACGCCGCTTTTCCGCTTGTTGTCTTGCCGTTTCATTGGCCTGGGTGAGCACTGAGGCCGGTCCTCCGTCCGACAACCGGGCGGTCGATGTCGCCGAGGTGATGAAGCTGGCGAAAGCCGAGAACGCCGGAAAGCCGTCAGAGAAAGACGGCGGGCCGAAGCTTGAAGACGTCACCAAGGACATGGAACCGCACAAGGGATTGTTCACGCTCTGGTACTACCCCGAAGGCGCCAAGGACAAGGACACGGAGAAGCTGCTCGCTCAAATCCCGTCCGGTTTTCTGGGCACGAAGTTCATGCTGTCGCTCAGTTTCTCCGGCGGCGGCTTCTTCACCGGTTGGCCTCTCGAAGAGCGTGTCGTTCAATGGGAAATCCTCAACAAGCAACTGCTTTTGATCGAGCCGGAGACCCGGTTCGTTGTGGACGGGAAACACACGGTCGCCGACGTGGTGCGCCGCACCTACCCCGAACGCATCCGCGTGGCCGTTCCCATCATCACCAAGTCGGCGGCGGGTGATCCACTGATTGACTTAGGACCAATACTCAAGAGCAACTTCGCCGACCTTGCCTGGATGTCCGGCGGGATGTTCCCTGGGATGCGCGGCGGCGCCATCAATTCATCGCTCAGCAAATGGACGAAGAAGAAAACATTCCCGCTCAACGTGGAAATCGCCGCGGAACTTGCGGTCAGCCGTTCGTCCCCGCCCGGATCGTACGACAAGAAAACCGTGCATTACAGTTTCTGGAAGCTTCCGGAAAGCGGTTACACGCCGCGCGTCGCGGATGACCGTATTGGCTACTTCCTCACCACGAACCAGGACTGGGCCAAGCCCACCGACTCGCGCGACATCTTCAACCGCTACATCGACCGCTGGCACCTGGTGAAACGCGACCCGAGCCTGCCTCTGTGCGAGCCCAAGCAGCCGATCATCTTCTACATCGAAAAGACCGTTCCCGTGAGATTCCGCCGGGCCGTTCGCGATGGCATCCTCGAATGGAACAAGGCGTTCGAGAAGATCGGTTTCGTGAACGCAGTCGAAGTAAGGCAACAAATGGGCGACAACGAATGGAAGGACCTCGACCCTGAGGATATGCGTTACAGTTTCATCCGCTGGATCGTGACCGGCGCCGGATTCGCGATGGGACCACACCGCGCGAATCCGTTCACCGGACAGATTTATGACGCCGACATCATCTTCGACGACTCGATGGTCCGCTACTTCATGCAAAGCGCCGAACGCTTGCTCCCGTCGACGGCGACAGCTATCAAGATGCGAGATCCGGTGTTCCGGGAGTTCCTTCTAAAGCACCCCGAGTGGAAGCGCCCGGACCGTAGTTGGGAGAGTTCCGTTCTCGGTGATGCAGAGGAGCCGGCGATTCGAGAGGCGATGAGGAAGCGGATGCACGACCGCGGGCACATCGGCTGCGACTACGTCGAGGGAATGAAGCATCAACTCGCCGTCGGCCACGCCATGCTGGCGGGCCAGCCAAAGGAGGTCGTTGACAGGTTCCTCTACGAGGTCATCAAGGAGACGGTGACTCACGAAGTGGGCCACACGCTCGGACTGCGGCACAACTTCAAGGCCAGCACGATCTACTCACTCGATGAGATCAAGCGGCGTCGCACAGCCGGTGAACCTCTGGTTGGGTCCGTTATGGACTACAATCCGATCTTGTTCTTTGCGGAAAACGCTCTTGAGGGTCACTTCATCACGCCGACGATCGGGCCTTACGACTACTGGGCAATCGAGTATGGCTACAGGCCCATCGACGGCTCGTACAAGTCGAAGAAGGCTACCAAGGATGAGGAAGAGCCGGCCGAGAAAAAGGATGAAAAGGCCGAGGACGCCGGGTCGGCAAAGGCTGACGACGATCCGTTGAAAGACATACCGAAGGAGTTGCTGGATAAGCTGCCGCCCGAGATGAGGGAACTCATCGAATCCGAGGCAGCGAAGAAGATGATGGCCAAAACGTCCTCGGGAGAGAAGCCGTCGGCGCCGGCGCTTACCGGTCCCAACGCCGCCGAACTGAAGATGTTGCACGAGATCGCCTCTCGCGCGGCGGAGCCGGAGTTGGCGTATGCGAGCGATGAGGACACGACTTTGTTGGGCCCCGATCCGCGCAGCGCCCGGTTTGACATGGGCAGCGACCCCATCGAGTGGGCCCGGTTACGCATCGATCTGGTCAACAAACGGATGGACAACATCCTCGAATGGGCCGTTAAGGACCGTGAGAGTTGGTACCACTTGCGACAGGCCTTTGTCGCTCTGTATTTCGAGAAGGTACTGGTGCTTGATTACGTTGGCAAGTACATCGGCGGACAGTACACCACACGCGCTCACCGCGGCGACCTTGACGCCGAGGCGCCGTTTACGTTGGTCGACGCCAAGACCCAACGCGAGGCTCTGGTGTTCATCGAGGACAATCTTTATCGCGACGACTTCTTCGCGGTCTCACCTGAGGTACTCAACCATCTCGCCGCTCCGCGCTGGTGGCACCCTGGTGCAAGGATCGACTTCATGGTGGACTTCCCAGTCCACCGTCTGATCGCGGTGTTGCAGTGGTGGAACCTCTCGGACCGGCTGTTCCCCAACACACTGCGGCGCATTCACGACGGTGAGATGAAGACGACGGCCGAAGACAAGTTCACGGTGGCCGAGTACCTGCAGCGGATTCAAGATGCCTGCTGGGCGAACTCGCTCGACACAAAGACAATCGGCGAAGGGACGTGGACCGACACGTCTCCGTGTATCTCGAGCATTCGGCGGTCGCTCCAGCGAGAGCACCTAAATCTGATGGAGCCGCTGGTCAGGACGCAGCCCGGCATGGTGCTATCACCGGACCTGCACGCCATGGTTCAAAACTGCTTGCGCAAATTGAGTGGCCGGCTCGACCAGGCTTTGGCGACCGGGAAGCTGGATTTCGCCTCGGAGAGCCATTTGGCGTCGTGCAAATCGCGCGTCGATCGGATGCTCAAACCGCAACTTAACGAGTACGGATACTTAGGCGTAGGATTCTGAATCCCGTCCACTGCAAAGCCGACCGGGGGTTTGGCGCTTAGAAATTGTGGTATGTAGCGTAGCGCAGGGTCCGAATCCTCGGATCAGTTTCAGCAAGGCTCGTCCGACTTGACCTCGGACGGGCCTTCGTTGTGCGCCAGGCATGGCGCGACTCTTGGAGGTGAAAGTCCTCTGTGGGCTGTGATGACCGGAACCACGAGCCGAGGGCAAGGGTGCCCGTTGTGAGGCGGGATCTGAAGGAAGCCGGAGGCGAAAC
>Ga0307432_1000735_pt1 | contig 22812 bp, 44 predicted proteins | sample SalMarWE160150MG_FD_202158 | JGI IMG/M metagenome (GOLD analysis project Ga0307432, IMG submission 202158) | Salt marsh sediment microbial communities from the Plum Island Ecosystem LTER, Massachusetts, United States - WE1603-150 | ecosystem: Environmental > Aquatic > Marine > Intertidal zone >...
AACCTTTAAATAGGGTTTTATCTCCAAGAGTAGTTAAAAATAATTCTATTGCTAAATCAAAACTTCTCCATAAATCCCAAACATCAAGAGAAATATAATCTTTTAATTTTATTACTTTATTACCTATCGGAATATTGAAATTAATAAAATAATTATTGTATTTGCTTTTTTTATCTTTAACTAATTTAAATTTAATTCCTTTCTTTTTAAAAAATTCTCCATAAGTGCCTTTATGGTCTAAGGTCTTTGTTCCCATATTCCACCAATGAATAGTTATTTGTTTTTGTAGTGCTTTTTTATATTCGTTTTTCATTCTGCTTCGTATTCCTCTAATTCTTCAAATTTAGTTTTCCAATCTTTAAAAAAGACAGCAATAAAATCTTTAACATCTTCAATCTTACACTCAACAGAGCCATTTTCCCAATCGGGTTTATTTCCTTTCATATCATAAATATCTAAGTGTGCATTTTCATTTTTGTAAATTCCAACTAAACCATATTTATCAAAACTTATGGAAATGTCTGTTTTGTCATTTATCCAATCTTCTACTTTTGAAAAACTTATCCAATCATTCATTTTAAATATATCTCCCATTACTATCTTTTAAATTCCTATTTCTACATTCTTTAATAAGAACAGAGTATAAATCTAAAAGTTCGTTTTTTGTGTATTCTTCCAAATCACATTCAGTCAAAATTGTTGCGTCCATTTTATTTTTCATACCCCCCTAACTCCTGACATATTTTTATAATTTCTATTACCCAATAATCACTATTTTCTTTATCTTTCAAATCCTTTTCTTTAATAGCATTACACATATTTATTATGCTTCTTAATTTTAATTTTTCTTTTTTATTTATCATTTTTTTAGTTCTCCTATCGGTTTATTTAAAATTTCTTCTTGGGTGTTATTTTCAAAAATATTAACCCCTTTTCTTGCTATCTCTTGCACATCTTCGGCATAAATATTTATATTGTGGTCTAACAAATAACCTAAACTTTCTTTTATTTGTCCGTTTTTGCAACAATCCACAAAAACCATATTTAAACCTGTCTGTCTTGTTTTATTCATTTTCTAAAATCTCACGAATTTCTATTGAAGGAAAATTTTTACTTATTGCAATTTCAACGGCTTCAATCTCATCAATCGGTGCTTCTTCATACCAATCAAGACACATTCTTAAAACTTCTTTAAGTTTTAGTTTTTCAAAACAATCCTTACAATAAGGGTCTGCTTCTTCACTCCATTTTGTTTCTGTGTCGTCATTTATTAGAGTTCCACAATCCGAACATATACTTTCATTATCTTTTAATTCATTCTTCATTTTATTACCTATCAGTTAAGACAAGATGAGGGAAAAATAAAATAAAAAACTCCCCCAAACTCTCTTTAACATTTATTAGATTTTGCTTTTTAGTTCCATAAAGGAATATAAGGGAATAATCGCCACCCGACTTTATAGGCGTATTTATGGGTTTATTCCCGTCATTTCTGACTATGATTTATTATTTAATTGTCCTTTTAACTTTTCGTTTTCTTCTTCTAATTTAATAAGTTTTGTTTCTCTTTTATAAATATGATATAAACAAAATATTATTGATACTATTACAATTAAACTAACAATTAAAGTTCCGTTCATTTTAATAAAATCTCTTTTAATTCTTGTTTCATATTTTCGGGTTTAACCACTATAAAAACTTTAACATAATTATAATAATTTCCGAATAACTTTAAACCCTCACTACAAAATAATAGAGTATAAGTTATATTTCCATCTCTTAAACTAAATACGGCGTTTCCTCTCCCATATTTAAGATATTTATTTTTTAATCCACTTATTAAATCTCTTAATTGTTGTTCGCTTGGTTCGGGTATTATTTCCATTTTAAAAAAGTTCTCCTTTTAATTTATTAAAATATTCTTCTGCTTTTATTTCATCAATAAATGTTTTATGAAATTCCATAAAAGGCAATAGATAAACTATAAAATTACCCCCTCTATTTTTTAATAAAAGGTTTCCTTCTCTCTTTAAAATTTGTTCTTGTGTCATTTTAAAAATTATTTATTTGATAATTTAATTCTGAAATTGCTTCTTTTTTAGTTTTAAAAGAAGTTTCAAATAATTTTTTGTCTTCTTTATTTTTATTTATCTCAACAATTATTAAAAACCACCTGTCAATTCCAGCACTAACTTCAAAACCCAAAACATAGGGATTAAACCCTTGTATTTTGAATAAATTTAAAAAATCTTCTGTTGGTTCTGTATTTTGGATTTTCAACATAATTTTTTTATCCTTGTCTGTAATTCTAAATTTTAAAACACCTTTTTTAAATGTCATTTTTTATACTCCCATAAAGTAGGATTATCTAAAACACAACTTAAACCTAAAAGAAAACTTAAAACTTCGTTCTCTCTTTCTAAAGGTTCTGTATAGATAGCAATATCATTTTTATAAATAAATCCATTTTTTATTTTTAATCCAAAATGTTTTAAATATTCTTTTATTGTTACATTTATTAAATTATCTTTTGTTACTTTCATTTTTACCAATCCTCATTTATTTTTTTTAATTCGTCTTTTGTTAAACTTCTATTTTCTTTTATAATAATTAATAAACCCCATTCCCCTATCTGTTCAAGATATTCTTTAAATTTATTTATATCGTCTGTAAAAGTTAAACCAACACTCCCTAAACACGCCAAAATATGCCTGTCTGTTTTAAGTTCTTCTTTTAATTGATTTATTTTAAAATCATATTTCTTTTTTTGTGTTTTTGTTATCTTCATCTTTTAGTGTCCGTATATTGTATTAGTAGGATAAAAAACTTTTTGTTTGTCCGCTATCCATAAACTTCTTTTATATCCTTTTTCCGAAATAGACATATAGCCGTCATTTGAGATAAACGCTTTTTTCGGCATTTCGTTTAATTCCTCGCCCGTTATTGCGATTTTATCATATTGTTTAAACTCTCCGTTATCTTCTAAACTTTTACAGCCCACCTCTTTAATTAAAAAATAATTCTTTCCTAAAATCTTAATAACTTTAAAAAACTCGTTGTTTGTTTGGTCATAACCCCACGAAGTATATAAATAATCTCCAACTTTTAAAACTACTTCTTTATTATCATATTTATTGAATTTTCTTATTTCTTTTATTTTGTTTGGTTTTTTACTATCTATTAAAATTTTAAGTTCTTTAACTCTATCGGATAAATAACCGACATAATAATTTTTAAGTTCAAAATCCTTTTTTAATCTCTGTAATATATTTAAAAGTTCTGTGTGTGAATAAGTATAAATATTTAATTGATTTTCTTTAAAAGAAATTAATAAACCTTTTTGTAATTCAACAACCATAAACTTTAAAGGTTCGTTTTCTGAAAGAATAGTTTTAAAATCTCCTTCATATTTTGAATTTACAAAAGTTCTAACTTCGCTTAAATCATTTGAATAACTCGGTTTAAATTGTATTGTTTGCATTTTTTATTTTAAAATCTCTTTTCTTATTTTAATTTTATTTAAAAATTGTTTTTGGTTTATATCTAAATTATTTAAACCTTCTTTTGTTTCACTCTCCAAAAGTTTTAAATATTTCTTTATGTGGTTTCTTAAATTTTTTATTTCTTTATTTTTGTTATCTTGTGGATTTCTAAAACTTCTTAAATCATAAATTGCTTGATTAAGATTAAGTATTAATTTTTCTTCATAACTCATTTTAAAATTTTTTTATCCATTATTAAAATATGAAAGCCCAATAATATCTTATCCCCATTTTCTAAAGTATTTCCGTCAGGGTTTAATACAACAACTTTATTTTTAATAAAATCTTGGTATTCTTCATCTGTTTTGAAGTTTAGTTTTTCAAAATTATTTAAACAATCTTCACAAGATTTAGAATACATAAAAAATTTAATTGCTTTTTTATCTTTATTTATTTTCCACATTTTATTTTTTCATCTCCTTAAATATCTTTAAACTTTCCTCATCCATATAATTTTCTGGGTTTCCTTTTTCAAATCTTCCCACCCACTCATTAAAATAACTTTCATCTTGTTGGGGTTTTTTATTAAATCTCCTCTCAAACCAATCCTCTATAAACTTTTTTTGTTCCATACCCTTAACCCGCTTTTTTCCGAATTTACACCTATAAAATAATTACCATTATAAAAATAAAAACTCCTAAATTCCAGAAAGCCGTCTTTAAAACTTCAAACGAAGGATTTTAAGGTTCGTTTGTATATGCGTTTAAAGGTTTCTTCTTTTCTTTAGCGTTTTTCTTCTCTTAATAAAACCAAATAATAAAAAAATAAATTTTAAATTTGTAGAGTGTTTAAGATTTCAATTTTTGGCTCTCTATAATCTTTTGCTACCTCTATAAAATAAGGTTTTTTTTGATTAACCCCTATTGAATTTATAGCATTATAAAGCCCTAAAACTTCTTCACCTGTCACCACTCTCTCTTTTTTTGAATTAAGTTTTAAATTCCTTTTCCTTATTCCATTTATATACCTACTTTCAAAACCTAAAACCTCTCCCATTTTAACCACCTTTTTTAAACTCATATCATCGTTAAAAGCGTAACGTGGAAAATGGTTATAAACTTTTCTTTTCTCTGAATGTTCATACTCAACTACCTCAATTTTACGGATACTCGTCCTATCCTCTCTATAAAATCGCACCTCTTTTTTTATTGTAATCCCTGCTTTTTTCAAGAAGTGTTTTAAATAATTAGATTTCTTTTTATTCTCTTTGGATATAAGATTTTTTAAGAATTTATCACTTAATGATATTCCAAAATTTTCTTTAAGTTCTGACAAACATTCAAGAAATTTTTTTGTGTCTTCCTTATCTCTTTTTATTATTCCCTCTTTATTTCTCTTGGGATTTAGGATTTCTGTCAGATTTTTTAAAATTTCAATATACTCCATTTTTTTAATTTAAACCTCCTTTCATCTCTGTAAAATATACGAATGTTTTAATATAAGTATTCGGATTTTTCTTATTTTGCTCTTTAATCCCTATTAGAAATTTATAAAAATACGAATGTTTAAAGGAAGTTTTCATTTTTCTTTTAAAAATTCTTCCCATAATTTATTTAATTCTGTGCTGGTTACCCTTTCGTTTTCTTGTATCTTATCGTTAATTTTTGAAAGTTCCTTATTCCTCAAAATAATTATTCTTGTTTGTTGGTCTTGGTTTATCATCTCTATATTATAAGGTTAATAAGGGGGTTTTAAGCCCCCCTAAAACACGAAATTAAATTTTTTATCTAATCCCCCATAAAACAACAGGTATGCTTAATGGGGTTACAAATGGGATTATAATAAGCCCTATTGTAACCACTACACTTAAACAAAACCTGCCCCTATTTAATGGTGGAATGTATCCCCTTAAACCCATTCTTCTTAAATGGTTTTCTGCGTGGGGGTTTATCTTAAACCTATAAACCACTTGCTCTTTTATCCTATTGTATAAACTAGCTTTTCCATAAGTTCTTAGGTTTAATATGTTGTTTGTCATCTCTTTTTACTCCTCTCTTTTTGAGTAAAATATAGAGTTCTTTTTTATTTATAAAAAGTAGTTACGTTTTAAGAATTACAACACAAACCGCAAACCATTAAAAAGGAGTAACACAAAAGAGAATACTATTTGATAGTTACAACACAAAGACCAACCGCCCCCAAAATCAACCCCTTAAAAAGAAAGGGTATTTATTTATTATTTTAATTAATTAATACCCTTATGTGCAGGTTCAAATAAATAAAATAAATATGATTAATTAACAAATAAATGCTATTAATTAAATTTGTTTTTTTGATAAAATTTTATTAATCATTTTAATCAATATCTTATTTATTTATTTATTTTTTTAATCCCCAGAAGCAATCAATTAATTCTTTCTTACTACACCCCTACAATTACTACAGGTATTAATTATTTTTATTTTTTTATCTTGATCGGATAGTCATTTAATTCCAGGGCCCTATTATAATAGATCTCCCGGCTATCCTGCAGCCTTCTCAGCCCTTAAATAAATAATCTGATCTTTTCCAAGCCCATTTTTTTTCTATTTGGACTTTCCAATTTGAAAAAGAAGGAAAAAAAAGAGGCGGGGGGGTAGTGGCGCCCACACGTTTACTTATATTAAGTACTTATAAAGACTATCCACCCACACCTATACTTAGACGTACGTTAATATAGGCCTTTTTAGGCTCTTTTTAGTGTTTTGGTATACCTAAAGGTATACCACCATTGTTTTGCTATGGGGGACCCCCAACAATATAATAGACTATATAGAATTATTCCTCTTCTTCCTCATTTTCTTCTTCAGATAGCTCTTCTTCCAACTCTTCAAGCTCCCTTTTTCTCTCTAGGTACTTTCTGTACTCTTTCAGCCCATCATTAACCACATCTCTCCCAACATTCTTGCCTAAAACCTCTGTCATACGTTCTGCAACTCCTGCAATTGTTTGATCCATATCTGTTTTGTACATGTGAATTAGTGCATCCCTCTGTTCTTTTATTTTTACGTTTCTTTTTTGAGATGCTTTCTGTTTTAGAGCAAATTTTTTCATCAAATCATATTTATCTTTATCAAATGGAAACCAATTCCTAAACTTTCCATAAAAAGAAGGGTATGCAGAGTTATATCTTGCAGTAATACCTACTTTCTTACGTCCAAAAAAGAACAATCTCTCTTTTTGTATTTCATTATAGAAATTAAAGAACCCCCTATTCCAATTTTCATCATGATAAACATCAACTAAGAAAATTGAACGACTTACAGCATAATCTTCATGAAGTTTAAAGAAGTTTGGTAAGATAATTATTATAACATGCCCATAAACACCACATTCCTGGAAAAAATCTTCAAGCATCTTGTTTAAGGAGGTCATTGCAGACTTAGAATCTAATCCTGAACGTCCTTCATCATAAACTATAACTGAATGTGGGGGCAATGTGCTTCCTTTATCCATTAATTCTTGTGGAGAGAACACCAAATTATTTAAAGAGTAGTTTAATGGTTTATCTGGAGACTTAATGACAACAGGATCAATAAACTTTCCTGTTTCCTTATCTCTTCTAAGATCCATTTCCCCACCAGCAAGCATCCAAGCAACATAATATCCTATTTGACACCCCATAACTGACTTTCCAGTCCTAACTTTTCCATGTCCACTTACTATTCCAACACAATCCCATCCTTTAGTTAAAAATTTTGGTATCGGGGCTAGGTTCTCTGCCAAATATCCATCCATATAGAAACCTTTGTGTATTGTTTCAACTCCTTTCTTTGTTTTTGACTTCCAAATAACATCAGTTACGATCACCATTTACTTTTTTCCACCACCAAACGTACCAAATAATGTGCTTCCAGGTTTTTGTTCTGTTTCTTTAAGGTATAACTTAAGTGATTGCATGAATTTTCTTAACCAAATATCTTTTAATTGTAATTTATTATACAAGATACTTCTTGATCTTGCCTTATCTCTACTATTTTTTGAATTCAAGTTTTTTTGTTTTGCTATTGAAATTTGTTTAGAAATATATTTATAAATCTTTGTGTCCTTCCTAGATAATTTTAAAAGTGTTATCTCTCCTGTTTTTTCATCAAAATTTGTAATAACTTCCTCCCTATATAATAAATTACGATAGATAGAATCTAAAATTGCATTCCATTTGTCATATTCTCCTTTTTCTGCAGCCCAGTCTGCTTTATTCCAAAGGATATTTAATCTATAAACTAAACCTAATGATGCATCTAATGAGGGGGTAAAATCTTTTGCCATTATAACTCTTCCAAAGTGGTAAAAAGTATAGAGTTTATAAATCTTTCTATTAACTTAATAGTAGTAACAAACTAAGAAAGTCTTTTAATCTTTAACTTCTTTACCAGAAATGTATATTAATTCTTTTAATTTAAGAAGATCTAAGTGTGCTGCAACTTCTAATCTATTCTGAATTTGTTTTCTTTTATCAAAACCTTTTAAATGAATAACATTTCCAATCTCATCTTTCTCTGTATCTATTTCTATTTTAATTAATATCTCTTTTTTCATTCTAAATCACCAATGATTATCGCATCATTATCTTCCGCTAATCTTTTTAGATTATTAACACATTCAACACAACTTGGATTTCCTTCAAGCCCATGCTTGGAACAACGATAAGTATCAATATCTGGTTTAGGCATCGTACCAAATCCAAGATATTTTTAAATCTTTTTTTATTTTGATTAACTTCATTCTTCTAATAGTTGTCCTAAAGCTTTAATTCCTAATTTATCTAAAATAGTTTCTACTACTTCTTCTTTAGACATATCTTCAAAAAGAGTTTCAACTTCTTTCTTAAGATTTATCAAAGCTACTTTTTCTATTTCCATTATTTCTTCATTAGTCAAATCATTCTTTGTTGCTTTGTCTAAAATATCAGAAAATTCTTTAGAGAGTTTATCTTTTACCATATTATGTTGTCCTCCCTTTTCAATTATGTTGAGTGTTCTTCCTTTTGGTATTAGTTTAATTAAATTATCTAAATTACAATTTTTTTGTTTACCAATAAAATGTTCAATTGGAATTCCTAAAGAACTCATACCTCTCATTTCACTTCCATCAAGTTTAAATATTATTTCCATTCTTAATCACCTCCTTCTTTTTTATCTTAACTTTTTTAACATCACCACAATCCTCACAAACAAAAATAGCATTAGTATATTCAATTGGATCACTAGAAATAGGCAACCATCCTCCCGGCCAACAATATTTATAATTTGTTGCTCCACCAACAATTTCTTTTTCCATAAAATGCCATTTATGTTTACACTTAATTTTTTTCTTTCGAGTATTTTCCATTTTCATTATCATAGGTAATTTCTAATGGCCATTTCTTTGGTTCCTTTCCTTTTTTAAATTCCTTCGATTCAATTATATCATCTGCATCACAATCAGACTGTCTTACAATCCTTTCCATAATTACTACATCTTCATATTCTAATTTTCTTAATTTATAGATTTTAAATTTTTCATATTCAATTTCATCATTCAATCCATTTCCTTCAAAAAATCCAATTTCAGATAATTTGTAATTCTTACCAAACTTCTTCAAAAGATTTAAGGTTACATCTATCTTACTACTTGAAGTGGTACATTTATTCCAGCTCATCTTCCTCTCCTAGTTCCCAATAATCTCCTTTAGTTGGTTTAACTTTTTGCTTTGTTTTTGGTTTTTGTTTTGAACCAAACTTTGTTTCTTTTACATTCTTATCTTTTATAAATCCATAATGCCACAAAGCAATTAGTCCTGGAACAATAAATATTCCAGGGATAACTATTACAAGAGTGACTGCTATTAAAAGACTCCAACTAAATTCTAATCCTACAAACATTAAATCTTTTAATCCTAAAATATATACTAAGAGTATATAAAAAAGTGTTAATAAGATTGCTCCAATCTTAGAAAATATTTTGAATCCTTTTTCTTTCATTCTCTTGTCTCCCTATTTATAATTTTCATTTCACTTTCACATCTAGCACATTTTCTATCTAAAAACTTTGTGTTTATTTCAAATCCACATTCTACACATCTTAATAAGTAAAGAGATTCTTTATTATTTTTATTTTTATCATGCACATTCATTTTAAACCAATCTCTTCTAATTTTAATTCAAAAATATCCTTAAGATCTAATTCACGTTCAAATTTTAATGTTGCTGTTGGTTCTCCTTTCATAGATTTCAAGGAATCCCTATTATCTAATTCTGAACAATAAATCTTTGCACCATCTTCTATAACACAACCAAAACAACCGCTATTTAAATTACTATTATATTCAATAGTACAATTTTCAAATTCTGGATAATATTGTTTAACATAATCTGATACAAGATTATCTTCATTTATACCTAACCTAGATGTAATTGGATCCAACACTCCAGAAAGTCCCAAAATTAAAAATAAAAAGAAAATTGAGACCATGGCAAATAAAAATATCTGTGGTAATAACTCCTTAAAAGTATATTTCTTATTATAACAACTATAACAATAATGATCACTATAATTTCCCATTTCTTTTCCGCATTTATCACATTTAATTTTATTTTTCATTTTTAAACTTTATTTCCTTTACCTCTATTACAATCTTTACATAATGTTACTAAATTTGATTCATCATCTGTTCCACCTTTTGAAATTGGAATTCTATGATCCACTTCTAATTCTACATCTGGAGAAGAAGCACCACAAGCTTGACAAACATGTTTATCCCTCTTTAATATTTTATATCTTATGTGTTTTGGTATTGGACTTCTATTTGATTTATTATCTTTATTTTTTTCATAGTCTGTTGGCATAATAGAAAGGGGATCTATATCTTCTATAAATATTTTTATTGCCGACTTCTCTTCATTCTTTAAAATAATATATCTTGGACCAAGAAAACTTCTCTTTAAAATCTTTCCTCTAACTATTAAATAGTTTAATGCTTTTACTTTTAAAGTTATTTTTATTCCTTCTGAATAATAAAATTTTAATAATGAGTTAACCTTTTTTATTTGTTCTTCCATTTTATTCATTAAAGTGAATTGCTTTGAGTTTATAAATCTTTCTATTAACTTAATAGTGGTTACAACTGTTGGCCTTGCACAAAAAGTAAACCCCTTATTTTTTGATGAACGTAAAGTCTTAATAATCTTCATTTTTCACCTTCGAACCGTCACGGGTTTTATACTCTTCTGGAACTTTTGGTTCAACATAAATTTTAGAACATTTATTGAAATCTACTTTGATTCCTCTTTCAAACATTTCTTGAATTAAACAGCAAATATTATGACAAATAAATTTCATCATTAATTCATTTCTTTGAGCAACATAATTTCTAGAAAGTAAATATTCTCCCAGGTTTTTCTTTACCATCCAAAAAACAGTTTCAACATTAGATCTTTTATGATAGTGATCTCCCCATTCATCTTTTTTATCTCTAAACAACAAAAACATTTCATTCCATATTTCTGGAGCATCAGCTTTTGTTTCTTTAATTCTTGTTTGAAAAGGAATATATGGTATTGCCTCCAAACTTTTAATTATTCTAAAAACCATCTTGGAACCATATGCTTTATCTCCTGAAACTTCTTTCATCTTAAAGTTTGCATTGGCCTTAATCAATAATGCCGGAGCTTGTTTAATATCTGCAAAATTCCCTGGGGTTATTTCACAGGAGCAAATAATATTTGTTTTAGTTCCAATTAATATGTGGCCTTTCATATAATTTTTAAAATTCATTTTGTAAGGTCTTCCGTCTTGCCTCAATTTACCTCCCCATTTAACTCTTTGCCAGCTTTCACTAGAATATCCTCCAAAACCACTTGAATCCATAGAATATTTATCTTCTAATTTTCCTAAAGGGATTGCGGAAATAGCTAACATTTTTTGTAAGAGATCGTAGGTTGCAGGACAATTAAAAAAATCTTTTAATGTATTAAAATGTGGAGCTTTTGAAATATACCCTGCCCCATTTGCTTGAACCACATCAGAAGAAATTTTTCTCCCAGAATAATTTGAATATAATTTTAATCCTGCACTAAAAAATAAATCTTTTATAGGAATCGAAGGTCTCCCAAACTGATATTTTGGTTCTGGGATTATTTTAGATAAGTCACCTAAGAGCTCATAAAATATTCTCTTTTCATTACATTTAGCTAGATTATATTTGTGCCAATCTTGGGTGTATTTCTTTGTTACAGGCAATCTTATTTGTTTTTCCATTTTATCTTATGGTATTATATAATACTATAATACTATATAAACCTTATGGTTAGATTTAAATAATACGATAACTCTATACTACTATGGCTCGTAAAACTACAAGCATTAAGATCGATGAAGAGCTTTGGAAAAAGTTCAAGATAAAGTCCATTGAAAAAGGAATGGAGATTTCTAAATATTTGGAAGAGTTAATTCGAAAAGCTCTCCAAAAATAAAACGTTTTCCTATACATATATAGTGGTTTTTTCCGAATTAGGGGGTAAGAATAAAGCAAAAGCTAAGAAAATGATAATCAACACGAAGCAAAAAATCATCTAAACCTCTCATTGGATTTATCTTTTAACAATTAAAAGTCATTAAAAAAATGATTTTTCTAACTCATCTCTTTTAAATTTGTTTTTCTTTGCTCTGCGAAGTTATCCATTCAAAGTAGGATTATAAAGAATCTCTTATTAAAAAAGGTTGTTTTAACAAAATAAATTTATAAAGGAATATTTTTAAAGTCCAATATCTTTTTACTTTATGAAAAAAAGATTCCCTTGGAAAATTTTAATACTTGTCCTTTTAATAATATTTATCATTATTTTGAGTCTTAAATTTGTAATGAAATATCCTTAAAATAATTCAAAAGTGCAGGTTCAAATAAATAAAATAAATCAAAATTAGCAACTAAAAAATCTTTTAGTTTCTGTAACAAGGTTTTTATCAGAATCACAAACAGCAACAAAAGGAAGAGTTAATTGTTCAACACCGTCACTAAATTTAACTGAAGTTGAGATCAATACTACTGGAACCTCCTCTTGAAAAAGAGAAATTTGAAGATATGGGTCTGACCATTGCCTATAAAATTCTGCTGCCTCTTCTTGATTATCAAATTTTTCATATTCATTAATTTTTATTGATATACCTATTTTTGTTTCAGAAATCTTTTTACATTCATTAAACTTTAACACACATTCTACTAATTGGACATCTTCTGATCCATGGGATTTAACAATTTCTGTTTTAGAAGGGTTACTGACGACATTTGCCCCAATATCTCCCACATTTTGTTTAAATGATTGAAAACTTCCTGGAGAAACTAAGAAAGTTACAACTAAACTTCCAACTACAAAGACAATTAGCCATAAAAAGACTTCTCTTATTTTCATTCACCTGTAAGTGAAAAGTCAATTAAAAACCTTTCGCTCACCTGTAGTGTATGAGAGCAAGATATGTCAACATAAGTATTCATGAAGATCTGGCTAAGAAGATTGACGAATATATTAAGAATTCTAAATTGGGTTTTAGGTCCAGGGCAGAAGTTGTAAGTGAAGCCATTAGAAGGTTATTGGGGATGAAAGAGAAATAAGGGTTAAAAATAAAAACCCTTGTTTTGTGGATCTTCAATGGAGAATCAATATATCTATACTTTATTCTTAGGATTGGTAGCAGGAATTATAGTTGGTATATCAAATATAATAACTAATTTCATTATAGCAAATATTTATTTTAAGATTATCTTATTCTTTTTATTATCACTTGTTCTTTTTCTTGTTGTTGTAATAATAAATATTATTCCAATAAAAAAGTAACAAAATAGCAAAAATCCCCTAAATTTTTTAGTATTTCTATTTTACAAGACATATACAATATAACACAATATTTATAAACCATTATGTGTTAATATAACACATGGAAACCAAAAAGGAAATTGAAGAAAGAGAAAAATTGATTACTTTGTTAAATAAAATTGAGGAGAGAATTTTAAAAATGGAGGGAATATTTAAGGAACTTGACGAAAATACTTTAGCATCTTTTGAAGCTGATGTTAAAGAATGGGGTGGTTCAGCGCATATTCCAGTATTAAAGAAATATCTTGGGCACAAAGTAGAAATTAGGATATTAAAAAATCCAGGAGAGAAATTAAAAGAGGATGATACAAATGAAGAGAAGTAAAAAGATTAATGATCTGAAACTAAAATTGAGTATTACAACCAAATGTAATATGATGAAATTTAAGGAGTAGGATCTCAGGTTGTAAGAATCTCGTTCCAAGCGAGGTTTAATTCTTACAACCCAGAGTTTTTTTTGCCGGTGTGGCTGAATGGTTAAGGTAACGGGCTCCAACCCCGTGTCTTATGACTTCTCAGTTCGAATCTGAGCACCGGCGTTATTTTTTCATCATCTCGAGATGTTGATTTGATGAATATTTTAAACTTGTAACTCTTTTAGAATTACAACAAGAAATATAAATTAACATGTTATTTAAATGTTTACCCCAATTTATCACTTTTTTTCCATCTCTTTTTGACTCTTATTGATATCAAGATTATCTATTTTATAAATGTTTTTACTAATGTTTGTCATGATTCTTTTGGTGGTTGTGGTTTTTCTTATGGTCGTGTTGATTCAACAATTTATTTAAATTCATCAAACTAAAGAAGAATACCTACAGGATAGGTAACCACTAATTTGGTTTGCGATCATTGTATTTTTATAACAAAGATACCATGAAAACTAAAAGATTAGAATTTGCAATCAATTTGATTGTTAAAATTTTATTGGTTGCAAACTTGGTCTTGGATTTAATATCCAAGGCCTTTTTTCCTCTTTAGTTTGATGAATATTATTGACTTTCTGTTCAAACTTCTCTTTTTTTGCTTTTTTCGTTGACTTCTCGTTCATTTTTGGTTGTTTTTTCTAGGTGAGTCGACTAAATGTGCAAAACCACAACTGTTGTCTTTTATTAATCCTCATCTCTTTCTTAAAATAAAATTCCAATATAAATTCATAAAGCTCCTCTTCAGATAGATGCCACCTTATACAATTTTCCATAAGTTTAAATAATTCCTCTTTAGATAACCCATACTTTTCCATTAGTGATTTACTGTGTGGTAAGTTTTTCATTTTTAGTTCTTATCTTCTCCTCATTCCTTTCAAGACAAATTAATAAAATTTCTCTTCCTCTTTTAATATCGCATCCACATGTTTTATATAACATCTTTTCTACTCTTTCAACAAATTTATCGTTTGTTTCTTTATATAATTTTTTGTAATTCATTCTAAATATGGGTTTTTAAAAACAATTCCGCAATATGGACATTCTATCCAAACTTCATTTGTTTCTTTTTTAAATTTTTCCAAGTCTATTATGATTATCTTTTTACATAACGGATTAGGACAACATCCTTTTGTCATTCTAAGGTACTCCAATTTAATTTTTGTCGCAATTTATATTGCGTTTTACATAGGACTTCTAATGCTCTTTCAATATCTTTCTCTTCAACAATATCACTTTGCCTTAACTTGGCTGATGAAATAACCATCCTAGTTAAGGATTCTAAAAAACGTGGATTAATCTTAACTCCATCATATTGTTTTTTTCTTGCATCAGAATAAACCTTTTGTAATATGTCTTGTATATTATCATCTATTGTTGGTTCTTCAAATTGTTTAATATAAACAAAAAACTTCCTTAAAAATTCTTTATCATATGCTGGCCCAAGATTTCCTCTATGTCTATCAATCATTTTTTGTGCTATCTTTCTATCCTCTATTTCATTCACCACATCTTTTATCACAAAAATTGAATCAAATCTATTTAATATTGGAGTTGGAATGTTAAATTGATTTTCTATTGGACCATCTGTTTCCTTAAAATGTCCGTGTTGTGGATTTGCAGCTGCAATTATTCCACAAGTTACTTTCATCTGTACGTGTAAGTTCGCTTTGTTAATCGACACAACTTGCTCACTCATCCCTTCTTGTAACTTTGGTTTATCTTCATCACTCAAATTATTCATTTCATCTATGAACAATAAATCTTTTGCTAATATCATTGCTCCTGGTTCTACTCTATATCCTCCAAGAGAATCTTCTTCCTTAACAACACTTGCAGTTATTCCAACTGCACTTGAACCTCCACCAACTGCTTTCCTTGCTCCAGCACTTATTGAGACTGCAAAATCACATAAAACCGATTTTGCTGAATTATGACTCACTATTCCATTTGAAATAAATCTATGATGTTTTGGAATAGTCAAATCAAAAACATCTTGAACCTCATCTTCAACAATCTTTTCTATTTTTTCATAAGTTAGATGTTTTCTACCCTTTATTTTTATCTTCTTTACTTGTTCTAATATCTTTTGTTTTTTCTTATGAATAAATCCTATATATTTTAAAAATCTTTTTACATCTTCAACTTTCTTTATTTCTAAGTTATCATTATTAATTCTTGCTTGTATTCCAAATCTTATCAAAGCTAATTGAACATCCAATAATAATTTGTGACTTGAAGATTTTAACTGCACAAATATTTTATTTGTCCTGCCTTTTGTTTTAGAAATAAAACAACAACCATCAGAGGAAAATAATCCTTTTAAATAACTTGCTAAAACAGAATCCTTTGAAGCCATTATTGTTTCAGGTATTCTTTTAAATTTAGATTTATTACATCGAAATATATCTGTAAAAGTTTTAGAATTAAATGTTAAAGTAAAAACATCCTTTTTAGAATTTATTTTTCTACCTTCAATAAATTTTTCTTTTTTACTATTTAAAGTTACAACTCCATCTAAATTAAAATTTTCTTTTATTATATTTTTACATAAATCTTCAACAACTATTTCATCTTTAGGGTAACAAATAGAAGTCCTATATTTTGTAGTCCAACCATCTCCGGTTAATAATCCCCAAAACAAACCAACACCTTCATTGCACTTGGGAATCTCTATTTCTTTAGAATTCTTCCTAATTATGGGATGATTTAAATTAATATATTTCTTTTTCTTGCATTTTATATTTTTAAGAACTTTTATTTTATCCCCAACAACCACTTCTTCAACTTTAACCCAATCTTTTTTTGTTAAACCTCCAATCTTTCTCTTTACCCAAAGAGGATGATTGTAAGAACAAATAAGTTCTTTTCCAGTTTCAGTTATTATCTTTTTGGTTTTATGATTTTTATAATGCCAAAATTTAGATATTTTAGATTCCTCTTTATCATATGAATTAAATTTATTTAACATTACACTTTTATCTTTATAATCTTTAAAATGTTTAATCTTACAAAAAGTACCATCCCTTAATGTAACATAACTATCTCCAGAAATACAACCAGGATCTCCTATTAAAAGTATATTAGATTTATTTCTCACAGATCTTGTCTTCTTATCATTCCTTTTATTACATAATTGCAAAATCATTGCAGATTTTATTTCATCATACCCATAGACTTCTGGTGCAAACGAAGATATTATTGTTCCTAATCCTTTTTCATCTATCTCCATTGAAAGATCTTCAATCTCTTTCCTATCTTCATCTGTTAATTTTTGTAAATCTACATCTTTCTCTATAAGTTCTGCATTTATTACTTCTAAAATCCAATTTAAGAATACTGTTTTCTTACTTCCTTTAAATACTGGAACCTTTTTTAATATTCCCGTACACTTGACTTCATTTCCAGGAGTAAATATTCTTATTCTATCTCCTTTAGTTAAATTATCAAATAAAACTGCTTTTATTCTTTGGCTATGTGGATTATCTGTTTTCTCTTGTAAATCTTCTAATTGTAAGAAACATGCATCTCTTCTAAGTTCATCAATAACTTTAAATCCACCTCTTCTTCCACAAGAACATGTTGATGGTTCTTTAAGCATTCCGGTCCTATAATTTTGTGCTACTGAAATTGTTGTTCCACAACTTGGACATTCAAATTTAATTTCATAAATTATTGGTTTAACTTCTCCAAAAGAAGTTACTCTTCCTTCAACTGAAATTAACTTATTTAAATTTTCATTTCTAACTCCTTCAATTGGTAAAACATTCCAACTTGGTAAATTTTTAAATTCTATATCCAATTTTCCATCATAATGTCCTGAAAAAGTTTCTAAAAAATCAAGTGGTTTATCCAAAAATTTATCTGCTAAATCTGGGCTAAATTCCAGTAATTCATTGAAGTCTAAAACAACAGAATTTACGAATCTTTCAGGGCTATTTTGATTTATAAAATTTTGTATTTCCTGGTCAAATTCTACTAGTAAAATTTCGTTCTTTTTCATCTCTTCAAGAAGTTCCAATTTACGAATGTTTTCTTGCTTATGCGAACTAATCATATCACTCAACCATATAGGACTAACCTGTAGTAATTTTTGCTTTCCTTTTGAACCTGTAGTAATGAAAATGCCTTTTTTGTTCTCTCCGTAATTTACTGCTTGTCTCAAAGAATCTTTATTTAAGTCTAACTTTGTTGCAACGTCAGCGAATGTAAAAGCCTTATTTTTGTTGTCAAGTAGATATAAAAGTACCTTCTTTTCAATGGTCTCTGGAAAAGTGTCTAAAATAATATTTTTGCATTCATACAGGTCATACAGGTCATACAGGTTGGAACCTGTAGTAGTTGTAGTAGTTGTAGTACCTGTAGTAGTTGTAGTACCTGTAGTAACTACTTTTTTTAGGGGCTTTTCTGTAGATTTTTCTTCTTCTTTTACTAGTAATTTAGCCTCTTTTTTTCCGAATGTTTCACCATCTTTTCCACTTTGATTTCCACCACTATTTTCCGAATGTTTATCCTTAATTTCCACCTCATTTTCCACCACTTCAACATCTCCTTTTTCAACCAGAAATTTTGCTATTTCCACATCTAATTCCACCAATTCTCCAGGCTTATGATTTGATTTTTCTTTCAACCATTTAACCTTAATTTTATCAGTCATTTCTTTATTTCCTCTAATTGAATATTTTTTAAGATATGGGTAATTACATCTACAGTCCAACCATCACCAATAAGGGACAATCTTTTTGCATCGGTTAATCCCACACCATTAGTATAATTATCTGGAAGTGTTTGTAATCTTTCAGCTTCAATTGGATGGCATCTCCTATATTCATTTCCACCTAACCAAATATTTAATTTATTTGAAGGATTTGCTTTTGGAAGAGTACACATCTTTCCTTCTTCAAAATAAGCCCTATCTTGTTGAGACCAATATTGTTTTCCAGATAAATCCCATTTAATATAATTCTTTGTAAATTTTCTAGTTCTATCAATTCTTTCATCTGTGAAAATTTTATAATTATTATCAAAAGTAATATCTTTTATTAATATTCCTTTATTTTTAGGTTGATTATATACTGGGATATTTGTCCAATAAAGTCTTATCCTATTTTGTGCAGAAACAAGATTACTATTAATTTCTATTGGTTGAACTCCCAAGAGATTTGATATTATATCTTGCCATTCTTTTTTCATTTTAACATTTTCTAATAAGAAGTATCTTGGATTTAGTTCTTTTAAAATCCTAACAAAATCATAAAATAATCTACTATTCTCTCCTTCAAGTCCTTCTCCATTTGTTTTAGCACTAGAAAGATCCTGACAAGGACTACCACCAATTAATAAATCAATCTTAGGTAAATCAGTTGTCCTAATCTTTCGGACATCTCCTAACTGAATTGTATTCGGATAATTTTTGAATGCAACTTTTACCGAGTGAATATTTGTTTCACTTGCATAATATTTTTCAACTTTTATATTTGCCCTTTCTAAAGCAACTTGACCACAACTTATTCCATCAAATAAACTTAATACATTAATTATCATTTCTTCACCACCTCTATCAAAAAAGATTTAATTCTTGCTTCAGCTATTTTAATATATTCTTTAGAAACATCAATTCCAATATAATTTCTATTATTTAATTTAGCCATCTTACAAGTAGTTCCACTTCCACACATAGGGTCTAAGATAATATCTCCTTTATTGCTCCAACTTAAAATATGATCTTCTGCTAACTTTTCTGGGAATGTTGCTGGATGTTCCCAAATATTATCTTTAGAACCTTTATGTTTTCCAACATCATATGCCCATATATTTCCTTTATACTTGTTAGACTTTGTTACTTTTTCTTCATCTCTTGCTCTTAATGCTCCTTTTTTCTCAAGAGCAGAACCAGAAGATCTTGTAGCATAATTATATTTATAACCTACATATTTGCAAGGTATTTTAATTGGATTAAATGTTTTAGGTTTTCCTTTACTTAAAACAAACATATATTCAAAACAAGGATCATACCTATTATGATTGAGTGGCATATAATTATTCTTTTTATAAATCATTGTATCATGCAAATTAAATCCTATTTCTTTGAAATACAATGCTTGTTTAAAAGAAGTCCCAGTCTCACTTCCTTTTGTAGTTGCATCTCCAACAACCCACACAACAATACCTCCTTTTTTTATAATCCTAAATAATTCCTTAGCAATAGTTTGAAAATCAAAAGAATAACCTTTATAATTTCTTAAATTATCATACAGAGGAGAAGTTATTATTAAATCAATAGAATCTTCTGGAAAATCCTTTAAAACATTTTCACAATTTCCATTAATTATTTTATTTATGGGTAGAGACAATCTTTTATTATCTTTTTCATTTAATTCAATTGTTTTCATTTCTTCACCACCTCTTCAATTTTTCTTTCCCATTTACAACCACAACAATTCATAATTCCTTTTTCTTCATCCCAAACGAAAGCTCTAAATCTTCCACATTTTTTACAAAACTCCAAACTACTTTTAGGTTTTTTAATATCTGCTTGGAGTTTTTCAGTTTCCATTATTTCCAACCTCCTTAAGTTTTAGAATTCTATGCCATGGTATAGTTAACACACAATTGTTATAATTAAATTTTACATAAGAAATATTTTTTTCAATAAGAATTATCCAATCTTCTTTCTTCTTACCATCATCATCAATAAATGCAATAAATATATTCTTCTTTTCTTCCATCTACAATCTCCAAGCAAGGTTATTAAAACTAGTCAACTATTTAAAACTTTCTATTAACTTAATAGTAGTAACAAATACAAAAATCCTTTATTCATTTTTTATTATGACATAATTTACAATAATCAGAAATTTTATGTTTTTTCCTTTTATTCTTGAAGAAATCATTTTTTGGAAGATATTTTTTACAACGATTACACCAATACATTCCATCTTTAAATTTATGAGTAGTTATGTGTTTTCCTTTATGGGGGCAAGGTTTTCCAATTTTGTGATTTCTACTATGTTCTTGGAGAGTTTTTAATTCTAAATTCTTTATTCTATTATCCCTTTTATTTCCATTTTTATGATGAACAATTTCATATCTTCCTAATTTCCTTCCCAAATGTTCTTGCATAATATGTCTATGCTCATCTATTTTTTTTCCATTAACTTTGATTGCTTTATAAAGACAAACCATTAAATTATGGGGGTTCGATAGTTTATAAATCTTTCTAATTACTATCTAGTGGTAACAAATTGCAGAGGCTGGATTTGAACCAGCGATCTTCGGATTACTCATAATTTATTACTATGAGTCCGATGCCATAACCAGACTAGGCCACTCTGCACATGGAGATAGAAAGAATCTAACTTTCTTCTGTCAAGCTTCAGTCGACTGTAATACACAATATACTATATCTCCCAAAAGCCTGTGGTCGGATTCTAACCGACAACCTATTCCTTTCTTTATTTTTTGCTTACAAGGGAATTGTTCTATCATTGAGCTACACAGACACGCCCAGACGGAGAATCAAACTCCGGATTCTAGATAGACAATCTAGGGTTTTATCATTAAACTATCTAGGCTTGATGGATGCACTTGGGAATCGAACCCAAAACTATTCGTTGCAAACGAATCATGATACAATTTCACCAGTGTCCCAATAAATAAAATAGAATAAACTTTATAAACTTTTCTACTTATTCTATAGTAGTAACAGATTTAGAAAAACAAGTTTTTCTTTATTTTATTTGTTACTACTATGTAATGTAAAAACACAAACATTTATATAACCTTCTATATTATTTTAGATTATAGGAGGCATAGCTAATAACAAAAAACTTATAATAAGATAAAATGATCGCAAATTTAATTGGTGGTTTTATATCTATTCTTGTAGGAACAAGTTTAATTGGTCCAGTTGCATCAGAAGTAAACACTGCTGCATCAGACACAAGTGCATTATATAATGCAACTTCGTGGGGAGCAACAGTACTTAAATTAGTTCCAGGTTTCTTCGCTCTTTCAATCTTAGGAATTGGAGTTGCAGTTACTTACACTAGCTTAAGACAAGCAGGAATAGTTTAAATGAATTCACCTTACAACAAACATAATAAACAAGGAGAAATTCTTTAGATGAAATCCTCTTCTAAACTTTTTTCAATTTTATTTTTAATTACTTTAACTTTTTTTTTAGTTGGAACAGTGTCCGCATCTTTTGGTGTTGATATTGGTTCCGGATCTACTTCTAGTACTAACAACGTATATTTAATAAATAACGAATCAGAGATAGTACATAATAATTTAGGGGGCCTTCAAGGAGGAGGTGGAACAGAATTTTATCATTTAACTCTTTCTTTATATAATTCTTTGGTTGCAGATATTGCAAACTGGGTTACTCTTGCCGAAGCAACGGCAATCAATACATCAATGAAAAATTATGTTGATGATACCTTCACAACTGAAGCTTATGTTGATATTCAAAATACTTCCCAAACAAACTACATAAATGATATAAATACTTCTAATAATAACTACATTGTAGATGTTAATAATTCTGTAAACAATTACATAGCTGAAAATAATGCATCGATAAATAACTGGGCAACTGATACCTTCACAACTGAAGCTTATGTAGATTTACAGAATGCTTCTCAAACAAATTATATTGATTCACTTGAAATACCAGATAACGATACAATCAACAATTACATAGCTGAAAATAATGCATCGATAAATAACTGGGCAACTGATACATTTGCAACCATAGTTAATTTAGCTGCTAAGGTTTCATGGTCTGATTTATGGAATCAGGTATACAACGAAACAGAAGTTGTAGCTATCAATACATCAATGAAAAATTATGTTGATGACACCTTTTTAACTTCATATTCTCCAACTGGAAACACTTCACAAGAAATGTGGGATGCAGTTGTAAATGGAACAGTTGTATTAGACAACATATTAAATAATGGAACATACACAGCTGGAAGTTATGAAACTTATAACACAACACAGGAACT
>Ga0307432_1000736_pt1 | contig 22807 bp, 20 predicted proteins | sample SalMarWE160150MG_FD_202158 | JGI IMG/M metagenome (GOLD analysis project Ga0307432, IMG submission 202158) | Salt marsh sediment microbial communities from the Plum Island Ecosystem LTER, Massachusetts, United States - WE1603-150 | ecosystem: Environmental > Aquatic > Marine > Intertidal zone >...
AAAGCACCCACTTGGGCTACCCCGATCCTTCGGGAGACGCTCGGATAGAAGATTGGGACAACCACAGCACCAAAACATTACCCAAAGAATCGCTTGACACGCAACGGGCTTTCATAGAAGAACCGCGCGCGTCAACAAGCGGTCCAAGAACTGGTGGTGCAGCAATGACGGGTAGCGGCCGCGTCGAGGTGCTGGACCGCTCCATAACTGTCGCGGTACTGATCCACAACTGCTAGCCCGCATTTCTCAGTGCGCCTTTTCACGGCGCACTGTTCAACTTGGGTTAGCGCGTTGCTCGCGGAGATTTCCGATGACGACACGAAATCCTAGGCAAAGCGCGCCACTAATAGGCTGATCAAGGATGTGCGGAGTCTCGCGGCTTCTTGGCGCTCTGCGCCGACCACTCGGAGGATACTCACTTCGCTGCGTCTTGCTCTCTCTTGGCCGTAAGCAGGACAAGTCCGTGAGCCGCCCGCATGACCGCCGGAAGGTATTTCGCGGTTGGTGGTCCACCGCCTCTCGTCACCCTCGTTACTTTGCACCGGAGGATCCGACACGCTGTGGCGTCTGCGTTTCAAGCTGCGGCTGGATCGAGGTGAGCTCGTCGGGTTATGAGCCTTATATGCTGGCCGGCACGTAAGTCGTTGCCAGCACGTAACCTACAGTTTCTTCAGAAGGTTGCATGTCATTTTTCCAACTCCCGGCGCCGGCAGGCCAGCGACAGCGCAGAAAGGAGAAGGGCAAAAACGGCAAGAAGCCGAAGTGACGAATCCCGGCACTCCATGTCCCAGAAAACGAATCGCACGGATTTCAAGGATATCAGAAAAGAGAAAGCAAAAAGAAGCAAAAAAGAAAGAGAGAATGTACTACGACTACGACGTTTTACACGAGGAAGAGGAACCCTTGCACCCCCTCTCCGAACAGGTGTTCTATTGACTCAGGTGGGTCCCATTTCCGCGCCGATTACTAGGTGACGCAAAGATGCTGGGATTCGGCCTCGGCCCGACCAACAAAACTGCCGTCGAGCACCCGAAGCTGTTCTTGTGCGCGTGTCCGAAGCCGGTCCACCTCTTACTCGTGCCGCAGCGCCTCGATCGGATCAAGATTGGCTGCGTGCCGCGCCGGGTAGATCCCGAACACAATGCCCACGGACATGCTGACGCCCAAAGCGAGCACCAGGCTGTATCCGGTGACCACCGTGGGCATGCCGGCGAGCCATGTGACCAACCAGGGGATGAGCAGCCCTATGGTCACGCCGATGAGGCCGCCCGCCGTGGACAGCACGACCGTCTCGATCAGGAACTGGCCTATGATCTGCCGGCGTTTGGCACCGATCGCCCGGCGAATGCCAATCTCACGCGTGCGCTCCGTCACAGACGCGAGCATGATATTCATGATGCCGATGCCCCCGACGAGCAGGCTGATACCCGCGATCGAGCCGAGCACGATGTTGAACGTGCGCTTGGTCGCTTCCGCCTGACGGAGCAGGGCCAGCGGCACGCTGATGCGGTAATCATCCTTGGGGTGATAGCCCGCCAACATGCGGTCTAGCCCAGCCGCCACCGGTTCCACGTTCTCAATCTTGTCGAGCTGGACGATGATCTGATGCAGCTCGACGGACTCCCGTAGCAACGAACCGGCGCTGATCTCCGTCACGAAATCACCGTATCGTTCGCGGGCGACATCGATGGGGATATACGCGTCGATATCCTGGTCTGGGGTTTGAAAGGAACCACCCTGCCCTGACTCGCTCTGAACAATTCCGACTACCTCGTAGTACTCGCCACCGATGCGCAGACTCTGTCCGATCGTGCGCTCGGTTGCGAGCAGCCGGCGGGCGCCGTACTCGGTCAATACCACAGCTCCGGCGCGCCGCTGCCCGTCGCGCGGCGTGAGCGTGCGCCCGGCAATCAACTTACGCCGCACCAGTTCGAACCAATCCGCAGTCGTGCCCATAACGCGGAGTTCCAGGGTACGTTCGCGTAGACGTCCCTCCTCCCGCACGATCTTGACCGGAACGGTACGTTCGATCTCGTCGAAAGTCTCCCGGGACCTTCGCTCGTCCTCGTACAGCAGGCCGAACATGACCACGCTAAAAGGTGAGCGCTGCCCGCCGGACTCGTCTTCAGCCGGCTTGACCGATGTGATGATGATGTTCGTGCTGCCAAGCTTGCGGATCTGCTCCAGCGCTTCCTTGCTGGCCCCTTCGCCCACGGCGAGCATGGCCACGACACTGCCCACACCGAAGACCACGCCCATCATCGTTAGAAACGACCGCAGCTTGTGCAGCAGCAGCGTTTTGACGCCCAGGCGAATGTTCCTCAGGAGTTTGGCCTGCCTCATGCCGCCGCCTCATCAATACGATCAATCAAACCGTCGCGCATGTGCAGGCGATAACGCGCATACGCCGCAAGCTCCGGCTCGTGCGTTACCATTAGGACTGTCTTGCCCAGCTCGTTCAACCCGCTGAGCAGCGCCATGATCTGCTTGCTGGTGGCCGAGTCGAGGTTGCCGGTCGGCTCGTCAGCGAGCAGGATGGACGGCTCCGCCGCCAACGCCCGGGCAATCGCAACGCGCTGCTGCTCTCCGCCGGAGAGTTCAGCGGGCCGGTGTTCAAGCCTGCCCGCGAGCCCCACGCGATCGGCCATTTCCTCAACACGGGCCGCACCCTCATCCGTATCCCAGTCGAGGTAATAGAGCGGAAGCTCGATGTTCTCACGCACCGTCAGTTGCGGTATCAGGTTGAAGCTCTGAAAGACAAACCCCAGGTGACGCAGCCGGAACTCGCTGAGGGCGTTGTCGTCGAGCTCAGCGACGTCCTGCCCCTCTAACATGTAGCGGCCCGAGGTCGGGCGGTCGAGGCAGCCGAGCAGATTCAACATGGTGCTCTTGCCCGAACCGCTCGGCCCCATGATGGCGTAGAATCCCCCGCTCTCAAAAGCGACCGTAACACCCGCCAGGGCGCGGACCTGCGCCTCGCCCATCTGGTAGACCTTCTCCACGGCCTCAAGGGTCGCAACCGTTTGCCCTGCCGAAGCGCGGGATGACGCCCTTGTGTCAGTCAACATGTCGGTTGGCCGGATCACCCACCCCCCCCTTGTCCACCATGCTGCCGCGATTCACGGAGTCGCTGGCGCGCCGCCTCACGCTCTTCAGGAGTCATGTTCTGGAAACGTTGGCGCATCGCCTCCCGCTGTTCGGGAGTCATATTCTGGAACCGTTGGCGTATCGCCTCCCGCTGTTCAGGAGATGTGTCTCCGAATCCACCCAGTTGTCCCTCTCGACCTTCACCCATCGCGGCACCTTGCCTGCCCGGATCGTGCCGCTCGCCTCCGCGTTCGGCCCGATTTTCCGGTCCGTTCTCAGACTCGGCCTCAGCGGAGTGTTTCGATTCCTCGATTCGCTGCTTGAACTGTTCCATTTCGGGGCCGGCGGGAAGGCGCTCCTCGTAAATGGAGCTGGACGCCTCGAGCGGCGGTGTCAATAGCACCTCCTGCCCAGGCTCGAGCCCGGCTAGCATGTGCACCATCGAGTTGTTGTCGAGCCCGATCTCGATCGACCGGGGCTCGAAGTCGTCGCCGGCACGCACATATACCGTCGGGGTGACGCCGATCCGCGTTACGGTCTGCACCGGAACGTACAGCGCATCCATATGTTGCTCGACGACGATCTCCGCCTGGCAGCTCATGCCAGTGCGCAGCTCCGGGTGACTGCCATCCAAACGAATCTGGGTCGGATAGACTTTTAGATCGGGGTTGAGCCACGCGCTCTCGGCGTCGGGCAGCGGCGCGATCTTGGACACCTGGCCGATGAAGGTTTGACCGGGCAGCGCGTCGACCGATACGCGCACCGGCAAGCCAAGTCGTATCTTCGCCAGACTGGATTCGTGTACCTGAACCTCCGCCATCATCGATTCGGCGGACGGAAGGTAGATCAGCTCCTGGCGTTCGCGGACGGCCTGCCCTTCCTCCAACGGCTCCCGGCGGCGGGGTCCGCCGCCCTGAACTGACGTCGCGTAGACAACCAGCCCATCGCGCGGGGCGATGATCTTCGTCTTGGCTATTTGCCGTTCGGTCTTCTCGAACTTGGACCGCTGCTGGCGCAGCTCCGTTTCCTTGGCTTTCAAATCAGCCTCGGCCTGGACGATGTTGGCGTTGGCCTGCAGCTTGACCCGTTCCAGGGCCATCTTGGCCTGATCAACGTTGCTCTCCAGCTCGGCCAGCTTGCGCTTCGACGTGTACTCCTTCAGCAGTTGCAGCGAGGCGACGGCGAGTTCGTGGTTCAGCTGCGCCCGGTTGTATGTTAGCCGGTCGGCCTCCAGCTCGGTCTGCGATATGTACTTCTCCTCGTAGAGGCGCTCGGACCACTTGAGCTTCTCGGCGGCGCGCTCCAGCTCCTCCTTGGCGAGCGTGATGTTGGAGTCGGCCTCCCTGACTTCTTGCGGATGCTCGCCTTCGACATACTGCTTGACATCTTCCTGGGCGAACTGGTAGTCGAGCTCGGCCTTGGAGATGTCGCTCTCCGCCTGGTTCCTGGCAACCGCAAGGTCCTCGCGAGCCCGAATGAACGCAGCCTCAGCGTTGTCCACCGCGATCTGTTGCTGGATCAGTTGGTCCTGGAGATTGCTGGCGTCGAGCTCGACGAGCAGATTCCCTTTCTTGACAGTGGTCCCCTCCGGAATCAGGTAGATCAGCGTCGTCTGGCCCTCAACCTCGTTCTTGAGGCTGACCTGCTCCAGAGACTTGATCGTTCCCGACTCGACGACGCTTATGGTAAGCGGTCCGCGCCTCACGGTGAACGTCGGCTGCCCACCCTTGGCATCACCCGAAATCCCCGAGCGTGCCATGACTGCGACGCCCAGCACGGCCGCTACGGCGACCGTTGCAAGCAGCGCGAACATCGGCCAGCCACTTGTAGCTCGACCCTTCCTGTCTATCTTCATGATTCGCCTTCTTTACGGACTGTATTCTTCCCAAAGCCCCTTCTCATCGACAACCAGAACACCCAGGTCCCGCTGAAGGGAAAGCTCTCCAACGCGGTAGTTCACCAGGGCGGCGGTCAATGCATTCTGTGCCGAGACCAGCGATTCCTGGGCCTCAAGGACATCGCGGATCTCGGCCCGGCCGGCCTCAAGGAACAGGTTCGTGCTGTCCACCCGACGTTCCGCAACCGCAACGGCCAGCGCCTGAATCTGGATCGACTCGCGGGCCTCGAGCAGCTCACTAAGGCGATTTTGAACCGCGAGCTTGACCTCGTCTTCCAGTTGCTGCAAGTCGCGAATCGCCTGCTCGAGACCGATCAGGCTCACACGGTACTCGTTTCGCTCCACGGTTCGTTCCAGCGGCAGATCCAAAGTGAGCAGCGTGGAGTACAGACCATCGCCGGGGCGCAGGTTTACGTCGTCCCGGTCGACGGTCGAAAGACTGCGGCCTTCTCCAGTGGATCCACTCCCCAGCAGGGTGATGTCCGCCCGCAACTGATCGGCGGCGATCGCGACGCCTCGCTGTGCGTCGTGAACACGGCCCAGTACAACCCTCAGATCCAGTCGGTGCTCGAGCGCGACGCGTATCGCCTCGACCTCCTTGAGCTCGTACGGCCCGGCGATTCCCTGGCCTGGAGGCGACAGCTGGATCGGGGCGTCGGCCGCTTCGGCCGGTCCCTCAAGGTCCCGCGCCTCTTCCGTGGGCACGATGCGCTCCGCCCTGGCCGCCAGCGCCTCCAGTTCCGCTCGTTCCAACTCGACGGCGGCGTCCGCCGGCAAACCGAGTGTCAGTTTGAAGGCGTCAAGCCGCCGCTGATACGCCTCCACGGCCGCCACCCAGCGATTGCGCGCTCGAAGCTCGTCCTGCCTGGATTGGTCAACCTGTATCTCGGGAAGTCGCCCGGCGTCAGCCAGTCTCCGGGCCCGCCGCGTCGAAGTAATCAACCCGCGGTAGTTCTCCTGCTCGTTCTGGACCTGATCCCCCTGCCGCAAGACACCGAGGTACTCATCCGCGACCTGCACCACGAACTGGCGTTTGAAGCGCTCAAACTCGTAGATAGCGTAGACGATGTTGCGTTCGGCCTGGGTCAGCGGTTCGGTCACGATGAACTCACCGGAGCCGCGCATCAACGGTATGGAGATGCTGGCGTCGGCGAAGACGCCTCTGGAGAACAACCGGTTCTGCGTCAACAGAGTCACGAGATCGATACCGATCAACCCCGTGAACGTGATGCCGTTCTTGAAACGCTGCGAAAGCCCGAGCGAGCCACCGTACTCGAGATCCGACACGGTCTGCCCGTCAGTGTTACCCTTGTTGTCAATGACGACGTCCTGTTCGAGGTTCGATTCGAACAACCCCTCCAGCACGCCCGACCAAGTGCCGCGGAAGGCATCACGTTGCAGATCCAGTTGAAGAGCCGCCTCGAACACCTGTTCCTTGCGGGCGTGATACTCCCGGCTCTCATGGGCGGCGATCTGGAGCGCGTCGAAGAGTTTGAGATGCAGGCACTCCGCGGACGGGTACAAGTCCGCCAGCTTATTTTCGCCGTCGCCCCTTTCGAGGTAGTCGTCGTCGGGCCACTGTCTTATGGGATCCAGTCCTCGCCTGCCGAGCGAACCGCTTCCGACGCGCGGCAAGTGCTGATCCAGCAGGAGGCGCCGCCGCAGCGTCTCGGCCGGAGTCTCAATCGTGAAATGCTCCGTCTGTCCAAGTGCCCGGGCCTGCGCGTCGGTGATGATGTCGTAGGCGGCACGATCAGCCTCACGACGGTACTCGCCCGGTGACCGGCAGCCCGCTTCCACAAACACGAGAGCCCAGGCCACACCAAACGCGGGAATCACGGTCCGCGATGCCAGTCGCTTCATGCTTGCCACATCTCCTCAATCTCCGTTCACCCCTTGCTGCTCCGGGAGACTACGATCACCTTCGACGCTCAATCCCAGCTGTGACTCCCGGGCTCTTCCAAGGCTCCTATCCGGCGTCGTACATGCTGCCGCCGATCTCGCTTATGGCGGGACTCGAGACGCTTGATATTCCGTTCGAATTCCTCTTTCTGCCGCTCATCGAGCGTTGCCATGACCTTGGCCTTTACGTTGGCGGCAAGCGACACGCTCCCTTCCTCGTCCTGGCGGCGTAACTCCCGGGACGCCTGCGTCGCCTCGCGCTTGATTCGCCGATGAGACTATTCGCCCCCGTCAGAAACCGGTTTTGTCGGGTACCCATCTGGTACTCGTCGGCCATAAGTACGTTCCGACTCGCGGGGCCCAATATTGCCAAGCGTATCGTATGTCGGACGGAGTCGTTTCTCTACCACGATCAACTGCCCCGCGTCTTGCGATTTGTGACCAAGCACGTCAGCGGCTTTGCGAGCCGAGCAGCGGCGATCCAAGAGAGCGAGCGTGACGGCTTCCCCGGGGATCAAGCAAACGTCGCCGGTCAGGGTGGCAACCAGAGTGCGGCCCCATACAGGATAGGTTGGCGTTTGCCGATACCGTGGCGGAGCTTCAGCGACTGTCGCCGACAAGCTGACAATCATGCCCCGATACTCCCTCCGTCCGCCCTCAACGCTTGCAGCGCAGTCGATGGAAACTGGTGCTCCGACGCTTGCGTAAAGGACCATGTGCTCTGGCAGATAAGCCACAACGCGGTTGCTGGCAAACGGTGAGACCATCGCCAAAGGATCACCCGCCTGGATGCTATCACCGGTGTGCGCGAGAAGCCCCGTCACCTGCCCGTCAATCGGAGCCCGCAAGACATGGGTGTCGATTCGGCGTACAACTTCCTCCAAATCCCGTCGTCGCACGTCGATCGCCAATCGCAGTGGGGTAAGCACTGGCTCGAACGCGGTGGCCACATCCTGCCGTTCCACAAAATGAAACCACCGCTGATCCTCCTCATCGAAGGCCGTCTTCATGCGATCCAAGGCCTCTGTGCTCTTGTCAAGTTCAGCGCGCAGCGACTCGGCCTCGGTTTCGATGTCGTTGAATTCGCGGTACGCGGCACTATTCTGATCGCGTAGACCGCGCGTGATCTCCAACTCCACGTCCGCCCAACGCAGGAGAATGAGGTTTCGCGCATTGACAGCAAGCTGAGATAGATAGTCGACGTGGGCGGCCTCCCGGTCTATAGCGAAGCGTCGAGCGAGGTCCTCAACATCGGCTATTGCCCGGGCGTTGTCCGCGGACAGGCTTGCCCGCTCTGCGACGACTTGAGCACGCAAGCGCTCAATGTCCTTCTCGATGGCCGCCAACCGGATACGTTCTTCTCGGTCGTCGATGGAGATCAAAACCTGTCCGCGGCTGACCTGTTCGTGCAGCTGTACGTGTACGTCGCGAACGACGCCTGGCTCGAGGTGCGCGATTGTTACGGGTTGATCCTCGGCAAACCCCTTCAAGACTGCACTTGTGCGGATTCGCTGGTGCAGATGCACAGCAGCCACAACCGCTGTGATCCAGACTACGGCCGGCACCGCGCCCATCATGCGTCGGCGGGCTCGACGTGCTCTCCGTCGCCTAAGCGTCTTGCCGTCCAATTCAGAAGATGTCTCTACCGCTCGACTCAAGCTACTTCCTCGTGTTCCTGGTCAATGAGCAGGTGGATTGCATGAATCCGAAGCCGACCTTTCAGCGCGGCGATGAGCTCGGGACCCTCTTCAGGATCGTTCAGCCGAATCTTGTAGGCGCACTAGCAAACCGGCTCGCCGCCCGGAACCGCTGCCGGCGACTCGTCCACCGAAATCACGGCGTACCGTCGGCAAAACTCAGCCAAGAGCCGCTCGATGGTACCTCCTTTCAATGACGCTACATCGCTTTGAAAACGCAGCAGATTGTCGCGCGCATACCAGGCACCGAAGCCGGTCAGGTGTAGATAGACGGCGACCAGATTGGCAACAAGGGCACCAACGACCGCCGTGCCGTAGAATCCGAAGCCCGCCGCCATGCCACAGATCAGACAGAGGAAAACGTAGGCCGTGTCCCGAGCGTCGCGTACGACTGTCCGGAAGCGAATAATCGCCAACCCGCCCAGAAGTCCGACGGCAATCAGCGTGTTCGACGCCACAAGAGACATACTGAGCGCGGCAACGATTGAGATCAGCACCAGCGCCTGCGTGAACGTCCGCGAGTAGGAGACGCCACGGTGAGTCCACTTGTAGCACCAGCCGTTCAGCTGACCGACAATAAAGCCAACCAGGAGTGCGAGAATCAGGTGGTCGCCTGCTTGAATGGCTGAGGCTGGAGTTGTCCGAAACAACCCATCAAGCAGATCCATGATCCCTGAAACCTCCAGTTTATTTCCCGGGTGTCGTGATCCCTGCACCGCGCGAACAAATCAGGTACTTGCACATGCCGCGGCGGACTACCTCAACGCGACGAAGCATGTCCATAACCCAGAACGGATACACGTTGGTGAACTTGATCTCGAGGACCACGCCGCCGGGGTTGATGGGCCACCACATGTCGCGGCCACCATCTTCGGACCTGGCAAGGACGCCGTAGTGAAGGTCCCGATCCAGTGTAATCCGGATCCTCTCCGCAGAGATGCCCTCATAGGCCTCCCGCATGTAAAAGACGCCGAGTACCGGCTGTGCCCGGATCCGTCTGCGCAGCTGTAGGAACTCGTGCACGTTGGCCTCGGTGGCACGATCGTAGTTGCACTCGCTTGCCAACAGCTCTCGGTCGCTCCACAGTAGCTCGTCGCCATCCTGTGCTCGTAGCCGGGCCCGCGTCTTGTGCACGACTCCGCCGATCTTGCGCTTGATCTCGAAGTACTCCGGTAGGCCGTTAGTAGGTGCATTGCGGTCTCGATACGTGCGCACTCGGAGCTTGTAGCGATCGATCTGCTTTTCGATCGTGTGCTGCAGGAGCATCCGTGAAGCCGAATCGAGGTAGATGGAGAGGATGGGGTATACGAACCCGGCTTCCGACGATGCGTGGGGGTCCGGTGGCAAATGGTCCCGGCAGTAGCGGCGAATCTCGGTCGCCTGGGTCTCGCTGACAAGGTACTTGGCCTCGCACCTTTGCCATTTGAGCGTTCGATCACGGTCACCCGTCATTTGATCTTCCTTCGAGTGTGGGCGCCGCGAACCTGCTATGGAGTGCCACCCAAAAACTCGAGCACCGCCTCGCGACGCTGGGCTACGTGCGCGATTAGATCGTCCAGAGCGTCATAAAACTCCTGTGAATCGGACAGCAACGTGCAGCCCGGCAGTTCTCCCTCTGAACCTACCACATAGGGGGCAATCAGATCATGCGCAGCTTGGTAGCGTGCCTGTGTCGGTTCCACAGCGAACAGTCCTTCGATGGTCTCTTGCACGTAGGAGACGTAAATGGCCCAGTAGACTGGGTCGTCCGCTAAATAGCGAATCAGGGGCCAGTTGCCGCCGACCTCGTCAAGTGTGAGAGACAGGGCCCGCCCCATCCTTGCCATGCCTCCGTTCACGTCGTCCAAGCCTTCGATACCTCCGTCTAGGTCCTCGAATTCATCGGGCGCCGCTCCCATGCCTCCGTCCCCGGACAGTGCCATGTTGTTGTCCCAAGGAATCCAGATCAGGCGCCCTTCGTCTGAGGGATCACCGTAGAGGTAGTAATTCTGAGCCATGTTGCCATAGGTGTCCCAGTTCTGGATGACTGTATTGACGGCCAGCCAGTGGATGAACTCATCGACGTTCAAGGCTGCTTCCAGGCCGGCACGCCAAGCTTCGGGATCGGATCGGTCGGCGTGCAGCGCGGCGATGGCGGCTTCTACGTCGCTGAAGTCCTCTTCGCCCTGGTTCGTTTCCTTGTCGAAATCCGCTTCGTTGAACGAGACCCAGTTCGAGGTGGGCTTGTAGAGGTTACCACTGTCGTCACCGAACTGTGCCTCGAGCATGGGGTCGTCGGGAATCTCCGTCATCGTGTACAGGCCGAAATACGTAGACCCCTCTCCAGAGTCGATGTATATGCGGTAGAAGGCTGTGCGGGGTGCGGGAACCCCTGCCTCACGGAAGATGTCATGGGCAACTTTTTCGCGGAGAAAGGATGCGTCCGACCAGTTGCTGGCCAAAGACAGCTCCTTAAACCCGTAAAACCGCTGATTGTCAATCTCGGGATATTCATCTTCAAACTCGTCGAAATCGAAACGGAGTGGCAGCTTACCGATACCACTCCTCCACGTGGACGACAGCGACGACTGCCCCTTGTACCGAATCCCGATGTACCACCATGTGTTGCCCTCGAACTCGACGGTGCAGGGCACATAGATGGGGTTCTCGCCACCTCCAAAGCCGCCACCCATCCCGCCCCCATCCGGCATCTCTCCATCTGGCACCTCTCCATTCGGCCGGTCCCCAAACATCATCTCCGGAGTGCAGACCAGTTCGCCGCTGTCAAACGGCATGCAGGTTCCGGTGATCACCATTCCCCTCAGAGAGGTCGTGCAGGCGTCGCCCTCCTGCAATCCTTCACAGGCTTCGACCATTTCGTCGGGCACCGCCCCAATTCCCGGAACCCCTGCTTCTCCACCAAACCCTCCACCATCGCCCGGCGCGAAGCCCCCTTGATCGCGTCCTCCTGGTTCGCCGTACAGCTCGGTCATGTTCTCCTGCATATCCTGCCAGTCTTCCGGCGCAATGGTGATATCCAGGCGGTTCACCTTGCCATCGGGAAACACGACTGTGTAGTCAGCCGTTGCATCCCTGCTATGTGTCTTCTCAGTCCAACCCACAGGTCGCCCGTTCTCGTCCAACGGCAACTCTGTCTGTGTCGCGCCGTCCGACGGAAGCGGGTCCGTGGATGTCGTGTCGACACACGACACAGGCAGTAACACGACTGCGATCATGAATCCGGCAAACATCAGTCTTCCAGTACGCAAGACCAAAGCGTTCATGGCTTTCCTTTCGTGCGCTTACGGCAACGCCGATGGCGCCCATGCCGGCACACGGCTGTCCACAAATGCCGCTACACTGTCATTGAACTGAGCAGCCACTCCACTGTGTAGGTCATGACATCCGTAAACAGCGTTTCCGTATCGATCGTGCAACTGCTTACCTGAAGCAGCACGATCCCCGAAGTCAGCGCTGCAACGCGCCTCATCCATACATCGATGCGTGTTCTTGACATCCGTCGCCCCCATATACGTTTCAGGAACTACGACATACGTTGGTTTAACGTTGCCGACTGACTGCCGTGCCAGTCCGCCTCGCAAGTTCGTTGACATCAGGTGGCACATCGCGTCCGGTCTCTTGACACTTGCACGCATATTCTCTCGCCACGACATCAGCGTACGCCGCGACGCTACGAAATCTCATCCGCTGTTCGCCTTATGGGACGTGAGGTAGTGATGCGGCCGACCCGCCCCATAAGAAGCCTCGCTCACTGAACGGTAACAGTGGCCGATGCCACCAGATCACCGTAGGACGCCTGGACGATTGCCTGCCCTTGCTGAACGCACCACACCTGGCCTACAACCACCAACGCCACAATGCTGCTATCCGAACTCAGATACTGTGTCTCGCTGCTGCCTGTTACGTCCACCGTGCTTCCGTCACCGAATTCCGCGATCACGGCGAACTCTGCGACCTGTGCCAAACCGCAGTCAATGGAAGAAGGGCTGATGCGCAAATCCACAAGTTCGTTCGGGTCGGCCGCGACCGCCTCCACTTCTACGCTCAAAACGCTCGTAACGCCCGAAACAGCCGCGATGATGTTTGCGGTTCCTTCGGACTGACAGTAGACCTGCCCGAGAAGCGCGGTCGCAACGGACGTATCACTTGAGCTGTACGTGGCAGAAAGACTCACGTCCGTCGTTGTTCCGTCCTCCCATGACGCCAACACCTGCACTTCGTACAACTCTCCGGCTGTGCACGCCAACGTGGAAGAAGAGAAGTTGAGTGCGCGCGGTGCGATCGCTCCAACAACTACCTCGACCGCCTCCGACACGCCGAGGTATTCTGCGGTGATGGATGTCTCCCCCTCGCCAACACAGACAACAACACCCTGCGTGGTCACCACTGCGATGCTGCTGTCACTACTGCTGTACAAGGTTCGATCAGTGACATCTTCACCAGCCCCAGTTGTGAATACGGCGAATGCCTCCAGTTGTGTGTCGTCGGATTCAGGGGTACAGAAAACCGAGGTGGGCGTGACGACCAACTCAGCCGGCAGCGTGCCGGCCGCGACCACATGTACGTTGGCCGTCGTAGTGAAGACGCCATCCGTAATCGCGAGGACAGCCGTCCCTTCGGCGATGCCCGTTATGTCCTGGCCAGACACTACGGCAATCGCCTCATCGCTGGAGCTGATCGTCAACGACTCTGACACCACTACGGGAGAACCGATGTCCATCACTGCAACCACACTGACAGTGGCCGTGCCGCCGACTTCGACGTAGATCTCCGAAGGGGATGCGGCAATCCCAACTTGTGTTCCGCACCCGGCGCACAGCGTCAGGCCGGCGGCTGAAGCAACCAGCATTTTCCCAACATGTAGCATATGGCGGTTCACGTTCCGTGCGTCCTCCACAAACGAAGGCTAAAGGGCGTCCCTACCGCAAGCCAACGGTCTCCTCCAGCAGCAGTACCGCATCCTGCGTGTCGATAGCCATGATGTTGCTCGACAAGGGAGCTTCCATGAATTCCTGATCTTCCAGCAATGCGTCGGCCGCCGACTGGTCGTCCATCAGTGCGCGGTCATCGTTCACGTGGTTGAGCCCGAGCAGGTGCCCCGCTTCATGCGCCGCGACGTTGCCGATCGCTACGCCCAGCTCTTCGATGGAGAGAAACACGGAGAACATCGAGGGTGCGAACGACTCCGCGTAGATAATCGCATCATCGCAAAAATCGGCATTACACAGATCCACCGACTCGGCAATTCCAAACGCATTGCGATTGAAACCGCCGAAAAAGAGGGGAGAGTATTCCACGCCCGTGAGGGCCGGCGCTTCCCCGGTCGTAAACACAACCACGTCAAACCGCTCGTAGTTCTGCTCAACCGCGGCACGGATGGCCTCCTTGAGCGCTTGATCCTCGCCTTGGTATGCTGGCGAGATGGCGCCGGCATCGAAACGATCGATGAGAACGCGGCCCAGCGTCGGCGAGTTCACCTGCCCCCCGTCGAAATCGAGCAATAGCACCTGCCGGGTAGGCGCCGGCACCGCGTGCCCCGACGCAAGGTGTACGTCCATCGTGTAGGAACCAGTACTTTCGCGGCGCCTCGCGAACGGCGAGTCTGTCACAACCAGATAGTAGACACTGCTTTCATGACGGACAATCCAATCGATGTACGAGTCGAGAAAGCGGTCCCCCGACCCGCCGCGATCGTCGTTGTTATACACAAGGCGCTCTGCTACATCGAACAGCGCGATCGATATGTCCAGGCCGTAGTCGAAAGCGAAAGCGTCGACAATCACGCGATCCCCGCCTGAAAGCGAACCAAGCCAGAACACGTCGAGATCACCCCGCTGGGAAACCGTTCCCTGCAAGCCCGCGACCCCGTTATCGTCGAATACGGCCACGACCGCATCGGGGGACATGTCGTTGGGTTCGCCGAAGGTCTTCCCGAATGGACTACTCAGCTCCCCATCACGGTTCCCGTCGACCAGATCCCCCGTTATCGGTTCGTCACCAGCTCCGCCGGTGATTGCTTCGTTAGCTACGCCACTATCCGGTTCGCCGCCCCCGGTCGGTTCATCGCCGCTACCCGATCCGTTAATGGTCTCAAAGCTAACAGCCTCACCACAACCGGCCAGGGCCTGCAACAGCACCAGGCAGATCATAGCACCCAGCTTGCGGTGAAATCGAATCATCTGAGCACGGTTATGCAGGTTCATTGTCGGTTCCCAGTGCTGCACTTATGTCAGCTATTTCGCGCACCGCGTCCGGCGCGGAACACTTACGCAAAAAGCCGGTCAAGCCCAACGGAACGCACCCGGCTATGGCGCGTGATCAGCCGGGCCGTTCCGAAGAACGCATTCGAGGTCGCAAGCTTGCCCATCGTAGGGTAGATCTCGGACTCGGTTTCATGCGGTCCGGAAGCCGTCCTCCACGCACGCCGTTCCCATCAGACGGTTCCCGTCAGTGCCGTTAGAAGCGCCTCCACGGCCAGGTTTGCAAAATCCGTAAGCAATGTCTCGTCGATCGTGCAGCCGCTCACCTGAAGCAGCGTCGCACCGCTCGCGAGCGCCACGACTCGTCGCAGAATCCCGGGCACGCTCTTTCGTTTCTGCATGTACATCTCCTCATGGTTCAGTTACGCGAGGACAGGCCCGTGCGTACCATCGAAGGGTACGCAACAGGCCACTTCCCTCTTGGCGTAACGTCCCAGCATACAGCGATACTACGGGCGTCCGGTTAATCGACCGCGGGTCCGTACGCCAGTATTGTTGCCCTTGCTGACCCCCTTCTCGCCGCCAAACTTAGCGGAGAAGAATGCCTCGACCTCTTCGCAGGTCAGAACGCCGTCACCGTCCACGTCGATGCCCTCCTCGCCGAATCGCTCGAGCAGTCGCGCCTGGAACTCATCCGGAATCGGATCTTCACACGGCGGACGCAGTCCGCAGTGACCCGGACCCATCGGCGGATTCGCCTCGAAAAACGCCTCGATCTCTTCACAGGTCAACACGCCGTCGCCATCCGCATCGATGCCTTGATCGCCGAAGCGCTCGAGCAACTGTGCCTGCCTGTCGTCCGGGATCGGATCCTCGCAAGGCGGACGCGGTCCCCAATGCCCCGGACCCATCGGCGGATTCGCCTCGAAGAACGCCTTGACCTCTTCGCAGGTCAAAGTGCCATCTTCGTTCGCATCGATACCTTGTTCGCCGAAGCGCTCGAGCAGTCGCGCCTGGAACTCGTCCGGAATCGGATCTTCACACGGCGGACGCGGTCCCCAATGCCCGGCACCCATCGGTGGATTCGCCTCGAAAAACACCTCGATCTCTTCACAGGTCAACACGCCGTCGCCATCCGCATCGATGCCTTCCTCGCCGAACCGCTCAAGCAGTCGTGCCTGAAACTCATCCGGAATCGGATCCTCGCACGGCGGACGCGGTCCCCAATGTCCCGGACCGCCATGTCCTGGGCGCATCCCAGCGATCGCCACACCGGTGACCAAGGCAACTGCGCAGAGGACAACGCCTGCAACTAGATACTTCGCTCGTTTCATCTCTCTTTACTCCTTGAAGAAGTTCCAAACTGACATTGAACCCAACCTAACACCATCCCTGCCCGATCCACGTTTGATCCTGTCGTGCGTTCTGCAAGCTGTCTCTTCGGCCAGCATGCTCGCAACCAGTCGTGTCTCCGCGTGACACGGTGGATCGCCTGGCTGTCCACTCACGTAGCACACATTGACAGCAAGGCAGGGAACGTTCCTCCGGCAACGCGCCCCGGGGTACGCTGGCAGTTGCGGGTCCTCCCGGCATCCGCTAAGAGCCAGACTCGCTGGTATTTTACGCTCACACGCGTCAGACGCGTGTCAACCGAACGTAAAGTTTTGCAAAGGTTGTATTTGCGCTTCTTTGTGCTTGTCTATGTGTCTACCCGGCGGCTTCCGTCGATATAACGCTAGGTCCACCGGCTTTGGATGTGGTTTGGCCGGACAAGGGCGAGCGATGTCTTTCCCAGATCAAGGAGAGTGACGATGTCCAGCATCAGTAGCATCGGCGGGTTTGGCGTGGAGTCTGGGCAGTTTGACGCGCGAGCATTTGGAAAGGCAGGCGGCATTGCCCGCGTCGGTCAAGGCGGAATGCCGAACCAGGGTGGCGACAGAAACTCCGCAATGATGGAACGAATCGAATCGTTAGCCACAGAAGCGGGCCTGGATTCGGAGACCATTGCCGCCTTGCAGGAAGAATTGCAGTCGGCGATTTCGACCGCCCTTACGGGCATCGTCGGCACAGGCGACTCACGCGATCCCCGGCAAGATGTGCGTTCCGCCGTTCAAAGCGTACTCGAGAAATACGGGATCAACTCGGAAGATTTCATGCCGAAACGGGGCGGGCAAACCGTAATGATGGCACAAATCGAGTCGTTGGCCACAGAAGCGGGCCTGGATTCGGACACTACCGCTACCCTACTGGAAGAACTGCAGTCGGCGATTTCAACAGCCCTTGCGGAAGCCAACGACGAGGACGAATCCGGCGATCCTCGGCAGGCTGTGCAGGCCGTCATTCAGAGCACGCTCGAGAAGTACGGGATCGACGCGGACCAGCTCAAGCCGCCCACCGGCGGCCCCGGATTCGGTGGAGGTGGACCCCCGGCCACCCGCGCCGGGAACCTGGACACTGGGTCGAAAGGCCAAGATCTGTTCGCCGGATTATCCAAAGACGCGAATCAAGGCGTCTTGCAGTCCCTGCTGGATCTGCTCCAGCTGGTCGAGGAAGAGGTGTAGCGCGCGCAACAGACGTCGATCATCCCGTTGAAGTCAAAACACAACACGGTGTTACGTTGGAGAGACCTCAACGTTATCGCATGGAGAATCTACCGGCCACCCGATAATCCTCGGGTATGCGCTGGCCGCTTGACACTTCTTTGCGCAGGCCTGGATCGCTCGCTCTGCCGTGTGTGATACAATGTCGGACATGGTGGAAAAGCCGACAGCTCGGGCAGATCGTCTGCTCGTCGTGGATGACGACGTCAAGCTCTGCGACTTGGTCATGGAGTATCTCGAACCAGATGGGTTCGAGGTCGAAGCCGTGCACGACGGCGAACGCGGCCTCGAGCGCGCTCTCTCAGGGACTCACTCGCTCGTCGTGCTGGACGTCATGCTGCCTGGCTTCAACGGGTTCGATGTGCTGCGTCGCATTCGAGCCGAATCGAACATACCCGTCTTGATGCTTACAGCCCGCGGTGACGACGTCGACCGCGTTGTGGGGCTCGAGATCGGCGCCGATGATTACCTGCCGAAGCCATTCAATCCACGAGAGCTTGTAGCCCGTATCCGGGCCATCCTGCGGCGTGCCGTACGCTCTTCAGACGGCCAGTTGGCAACCCCTGGCGGAGACCGTATCACCGTTGGCGACGTCGAAGTGGATATTGGTGCTCGAGTTGTACGCCGTGCCGGGGAAATCATCGAACTCACCGGCGTCGAGTTTACGCTGCTTGAAGCGTTGCTGCGTTCAGCCGGTTCCGTCATTCCCCGCGGGGAGCTGTCCAGAACGGTCCTGGGCCGAGCGTTAACATCCTACGACCGCAGCCTCGACATGCATGTCAGCAATCTGCGCAAGAAGTTGGGGCACTGGGTAGGTGACGCAGAACGGATAAAGACCCTACGTGGCGTGGGTTATTTGTACACGGTTGCCAGCGATGCCGACGGAGAGTCACCAATGGAGCAGAAGCGCTAAGTGCTCCGGCAGCCGACGTAGCCTTGCGATAGAAAGCCATGAAGAGCCTCTTCCTAAGAATCTTCATACTGTGTTGGATCACTAATGTGCTCGTCTTCGCCGCGTTTGTACTGCTGGCAACACAAACAGATCTTCTACCGAGACCGACACGCGGCCTCGGCTTTCCCGGAAGCCACATCACTGTTGCCGGCCAGGCAGCAGTGTCGATCCTGAACCACGGAGGATCTCAGGCCGTCAACGAGTATTTCGAGAACCTGGAACAAACAACGGGGTCTGAAGTCTATGTTCTGAATGACCTTGGCCAAGAGGTCTTGGACCGACCGCTACCGCAGCAGGCGGAAAGGACGGCCAAACGAATCCGTGAAGACGAACACCCGAAGAGCTGGGACCCGCGCCGTGACCACTGGGTCGGCGATTTCATCCGAGGTCCGAATGGTGAACGCTTCATCGTCGTCGGTATGCTTCGGCGCCCTCCGCCCGCAATGCTGCCAGGACCATTGGCTATGCCAATGCTGGGGATCGTGGTGACTGCGGGAGTCATTGCGTTGGTGCTTGCCTACTACGTAACATCTCCGGTCAGAAGACTCCGCACCGCGACTCAGAGATTCGCGGCGGGAGATTTGGCTGCGCGAGTCGGACCAACGGTTGCGAAGCGAAGTGATGCGATCGGCGATCTCGGCCGAGAGTTCGACTTGATGGCATCGCGGATTGAATCGTTGATCACCGCGCAGCGGCGATTGCTGCAGGACGTCTCGCACGAACTGCGTTCACCGCTGGCCCGTTTGAACGTTGCACTCGGGATCGCCTCCCGAAAAGCGGGAACGGACGCCCGGGATGCCCTCAGCCGCATCGAGCATGAGGCGGAGCAGCTCAACGAGCTCATCGGCCAGTTGTTGACCCTGAGCCGGCTCGAATCAAGTCATCTCGACATGGAGCGACGCGAGATCGACCTGTCAACCGTCGTTGACGGGGTCGCAGCTGACGCGGATTTTGAAGCGGAAGAGCGTGGGTGCAAGGTGCGCCTTATCAGGCGAGAATCATGTCTCGTGCGCGGGGTAGAGCCCTTGCTGCGCAGCGCGATCGAGAATGTGCTGCGTAATGCGATTGCCTACACGGCACGTGGAACCGACGTCGAGGTCGAGGTTTCCCGGCGGGTCGAGCCAGGGGGGCCACACGCTGTAGTGTCCGTGCGAGATCATGGTCCGGGGGTGCCAGAAGAGCACATGTCGTCGATCTTCGATCCGTTCCACCGCGTCGAGGATGCCCGAGACCGAGACCGCGGCGGAGCTGGGCTCGGCCTCGCCATCGCGGCGCGTGCGGCACGCGTCCACGGTGGGCGCATTACCGCATCCAACGCCCCGGAAGGCGGGCTCATCGTTGAGTTGTGCATCCCGGCCGCGATCCGCAGTTCCGACTCGGTGTCTGTGGATCCAGAATGAATCGGCATGAGGTCCAGTTTCAAGAAGGGTAATGAACAATGAAACTTCGCTGGCTGTTGGCAAGCACCCTAATACTGATTGCGTCGGTCGTCGCATCCGGTGGATGCAATCGTGCGATACGCGACGGGGTCTCCATCGGACTCACCTAAGGGCTCAGCGATGGCATCAGCGGACTGCTTAGCGACTTCATCACCTCGTTTTCGGGTGCCGACGAGTAGGGGGACGATGCTCCGGACGCCCGGTGAGGTTACAAAGGACCATCGGGCAGAGGGATCGCCGCATGTCAGATCCTCACGTAGACCACCAGTGGAGGGCCACGATCGCCGATAGCCAGGATGATCTCTCCACAAGGGATATGGCGGATACGAGTCGAATTCCACCGGGAGGAACGCCGAGTTACACGGTGTTCTCACTTCGCAGCGGTTGGCAAATCAGGGACGACATTCACCTGACGGCCAGCCTGGAGAATATCACGGACGAGGACTATCGGATTCACGGATCTGGCCAGAACGAACCTGGACGTAGCTTCAACGTAGGTGTAAGGGTCTCGTTCTAGGGGCTCTGTGGACGACCGTCGTGGACGCACGCTGATGGCGGCAAGAGGACGACATCGGTGAACGGGAACGGCTCCAGCCCGTTGCATTCACCGTTTCGAGTCCACATCGGGCCCATTGACATCTCGGTGACACTATTCGCCTGGTCTGCTTCAGTGGCTGCGCACGGTGTGCTGTTGGCCGCATCGTACTTTATCCCGAGGTCGCCGGCGGCACACTCAAAGCCAGATATACAGCTGGCCAAGGGAGATCGCGCCATTCAGGTAATGATCCTGACTGACCCGTTCCCGCCACCGGACGAGCACGAGTGTGACGAAAAGGAGAGATCACCCGAAGTCGAGGACACGCAACGGGAGGCCGAGTTAGTATTCGCCCCCGTTGTTGTGGAGCCCGTCGCTGAAACCAGCGAGCCGCCGTCAAACGACGATCAGCGCTGCCCTTCGCCTATTCACGACAGCTCGCCGCAACTGGCTGCGGGAGATCAGGTCGACGTCCCGACCGACCCCATTGTCGATGAAACAAGCCTGTATGAAGCGGAGGCGACTACGGAACTGCCGGTGTCCGAGGGACACGACGAAGCTCAGACTGGCAAGGCGGCGCTCGCGTCGGAGCCAGCGTCAGAGCCCGCTCCTCCGGCCGACATAACCGAAGTGTCAGCTGCACCCACGACCATTGTGGAGCGGCAGGAGCCCGTACAGACGGCGCAAACCTCGCCGCACCGCATTCAGAAAGAGCACACAGAGCGGGATCCGGCGCCTGATGCTACGCCCGGTGTGCGAACCGGCGTCGAAGTCCTGGACCTGCCTCGGCCACGGTATCCGCTCGTGTCTCGACGACGCGGCGAGGAGGGGGTTGTCTTGCTGCGGGTTGAGGTACTCACAAGCGGCCGTGCAGGGACGATCGAGGTGTTGCGCGATTCCGGGTTCTCGCGACTGACGGAGGCCACCATTCAGGCTGTTCGCAAGGCGCGCTTTAAGCCCGCGACCCGAGCAGGAACGCCGATCAAAGATACGGTCCAAATACCGTTCAGGTTTGTTCTTGAGTAGTGGCGGTAGATCTCGGACATGTCGTGGACAACACTGATCCGGACCCCCGGAGGCAGGCGGGCCTCAATATCAAGCAGAGCCGCATGCACGGCCTCAGAGACGCCGATGGGGGTCTGATCGCCGATCCGGTAGACGTCCAGCCCTACAGCGGGCATCCCGATGTAGGTAAAGACCCGGTAGGTTTCCTCAAACGTGTCGGTTACCCGTCCCAGATCGCAGACGCGCAGCTCCGTACCTTCGGCTGAGGTGACAATCGGGATCTCGCCGAACTCGCGTGCCCAATCCCGTCGCTCCTTCATCCGAAGCAGGATTTCACCGCCTTCGGTCTTCACGCTACCGCCCGGTGTTTCGATGGACGCTCGCCGGATCCGATCGGCGATCATAGCCAGCGTCAGGTCGTAAGCACGTAGGTTTTCCTGAGGCACTTCGATACTAACCTCGAAGGTGCGCTCGGGGATCACGTCGATTTGTGTGATCGTGGGATCCTGAAGCAACTCGTCGCGAACCTGCTCGGCTAGATCTCGCAAGCTCCATTCTTGGGCGTTGCCATACAGGGCTAAGTCCACGACCTGGTGACGCCGCGTCGCTAGAACAACCTCCGGCTCCTCGGCATCCTCGGGAAAGGTCGTGACACGGTCGACCTCCTGCTTAATCTCCTGATAGACGCGCTGCTCGTCGGTGCCCTCCTCCAACTCTGCGGTTACGACGCCGAGTCCCTCACGCGCCACAGCGGTAACCTCTTCGACCCCCGTGATTCCGCGGATGTTCTCTTCAATGGCCAGAATAATGCCTTGCTCGACCTCCTCCGGGCTCGCCCCCGGATAGGGCACAGTAATCGTTACCCGGTCCAGGTCGAACTCCGGGAAAACCTCCTGCTTGATGCGCAGGGCCATATAGAAGCCGCCGATGAGCAAGAACATCATCAGCAAGTTGGGAGCTACCGAGTGCCGGGCCATCCAGGCAATCGGGCCGTGTTGTATCTGGGGATCGGAACCGGGACTCATGGGGTCTCTCCCTCACGCTCCGCGTCGTCAGCGTCGGCCTCCGCCAAGCTGATCCGGGTACAGCGATCTGTTCGGAACCGCCGGTCGAGCGTTTCTGAATCTGCTGGTCGCATCCAACGATGCGACCCTGCGAAAAAGCGCCAAGGCGACGCTCAAGGGTTATCTGCAGTTGCTTGATCACACCCGTCGTCAGATCGCGAGGGTGACACGCGAGTTTCGTCAACAAGTGGTCAAGAGCCCGGAGGGTGATCGGCTCAGGACAATTCCCGGTATCTCCTGGATCTTGGCCTATACGATTCTGGCCGAGGTGGGAGACATCCGCCGTTTTCGAAACGCGAAACACCTGGCCTCCTACAGCCTCTTGGTGCCACGCGCCTACGATAGCGGTGAAGCTGACGACGACGAGTCCCCGAAGGGGCGCCACGTGGGCAAGGTGGGACGCCTCACGCTCAAGACCGCGTGGGTCCA
>Ga0307432_1000739_pt1 | contig 22733 bp, 27 predicted proteins | sample SalMarWE160150MG_FD_202158 | JGI IMG/M metagenome (GOLD analysis project Ga0307432, IMG submission 202158) | Salt marsh sediment microbial communities from the Plum Island Ecosystem LTER, Massachusetts, United States - WE1603-150 | ecosystem: Environmental > Aquatic > Marine > Intertidal zone >...
TACCCGGTTTAGTTTCATCTTTTGTAACCCTATCCCCTTTAAGCACCCAGAAAAATCTTTGATTTTCCTGGGAACCCGCTTTATCCCCTTCCCCTTTCTACCCACTGTGTCATTGCGAGCCAAAGGCGAAGCAATCTTATCTTTTAGTTTGCTTCGTCGCTCCGCTCCTGGCAATGACTTCTACGCCCCAAGAAAGGGAAGAGATTTTAGAGAGGGGCGTAGCCCCTCTAAAACACCCCCTTGGTTATTATCTCAGAGCAAGAGCGGCTAGATTGTGAGCCTCAGGCCAGGAATAGGATGCGTCCGCAGCTACTGCACTGGGTCAAGCTACCACTTCTCGCCCGCTGCAGCTCGGTGGCGGATAGCGATATCCGGCAACCACGGCATATCCCCTGCTCTACCTTAGCCACGGCTGTCCCTTTCTGGTTTTTGAGTTCTTGGTAAAGCTCAACCGCCCTGGGGTCAATCTCGGCTGCCAGTGTTTGCCGCTTATGCTTAAGATTGGATAGTACGGCTTTGAGCTGCTCCATGTCAGCAGATAGCTGCTGTTGCTGGCTCTGCCACTCCGCTTCCATTGTTTTAAGCTGGCTATCTATAGTAGCGACACTGGCGGTAGCCAGCTCAACCTGTTCCATTATATCCAGTGCCTTATCCTCCAGCTGACTACGCCTGGTCTTGAGTCCATCAACCTCATGCTGAAGGTTAGCCAGTTCTTTAGGACTGCATATACTGCCACTATATAGCTTGTCTTCAGCCGCCGTCAGCTTGGTGGCGATGCCATCTATTTCCCACTCTAAGGAATGCTGCTGCCGCCTCAATTCCTCCAGACGCTGGCGCTCCGATGCCAGCTTATTCCGAGCCCTGACCACCTCCTGGCTTTCCCCAAGCTGACTGGCTACTTGCTGGAGAGCCCGCTCATTGGACTCAAGCTCCAAATCAACCTCCTGCAACTGGTAGAGCTGTTTGGCAACACCCATTTTCTCAGCCCATTTTATAACGCCTATGCCGTAATATCAATTTAGCTGAAATTATTTATCAACCTCACCCCCTTTATCCCCCTCTCCTTGAGAAGGAGAGGGGGAAGAGATTATAGAAGGGAGGCTTCGCCTCCCTTTAACTCTCTAAGATTTTGACTCTCCAAGATATGGATATATATTCCTATCATGGGGGATAGGTCACCAAATAATTTTTTAACTTTATTACAGCTGAGTTCATTTATTAGTTCATTTGTTAACCTCACCAAGAAAGGGGACAAAATTCTATAGCCATAATAGCACATATGTGCTATTATTTTATTGGGAAACAATCCAAAGCTAATTAGATAGGAATTGTTTTTCTAGTTATGTAAAGGAGAGGGGATATGAGGCTATTGAGGTTAGCCGTAGAAAACCAGAGATGGGACCTAGCCGCCCACACCATTGTTTTGGCCACTGCCAAGGTTCTGAACGATGAACCCCGTATGAGTAAACAACGGGGAGGAGATAAACCACATGTCGGCAAAAGTAGAGAGAAAAAGAGGCGCACCAAAGGGCAATCAGAACGCTAGGAAGCACGGTTTCTACTCCAGGGTCCTTGATGAGGCTGAGCAGCTCGACTTTGAGCTGGCCTCTGGCGTAGAGGGTATTGATGATGAGATTGCCCTGCTAAGGGTTAAAATAAAATCTATCCTGGAAAATGACCCGGATAATATCAAGCTTATTATGCAGGCAACCAATACCCTGTCCAGGCTGGTCAGGACTAGATATAAAATCACCAAAGAGCAGAAGAAGGGGCTGAAGGAGGCAATAGGCAATGTCCTCAGGGATATCGCTCTCCCGCTCGGAATCGGCATTGGCGCCACTATCGGTAAATAGTAAATTGGGGACCTATCCCCCTGACCCCCTTCCCTTAATAAGGGAAGGGGGAATTATGGTTTCCGAAGGGGCTGACGCCCCTTCGGGCTTCCCCTTTACTATCAGTTACCAAAAGGATGTTCAAGAGGGGCAAAGCCCCTCTCTAAAACCTCTTCCCCCTCTCCAAGAATGGAGAGGGGGATAAAGCGGGTGAGTTTCATAGATAGTCCGCAAATAAATAGATTATACCCGTACCAGCGGGAGGTGGCACTGGCTATACTCAATAGCATTTTCGGCAGGAAGGGTTTTACCTTCTCGGTCGAAATTGCCCGCCAGGGAGGTAAGAATGAACTGTCAGCCCAGCTTGAGCTTCTACTGTTGACCCTCTATATGGCTGAGCCACAGAACCTGGTGAAGTGTGCTCCTACCTTCAAGCCACAGACGGTTATCTCTATGATACGGCTGAAGGACAGACTAAATGATGCCGGTTTTAATGCCATCTGGGTAGCTGAGCTAGGCTATATTATCCGGCTAGGGAATGCCAGGGCTATATTCCTATCGGCTGATGAGTCAGCTAACGTGGTAGGTAACACCGCCCATATACTCCTAGAAATAGATGAGTCCCAGGATGTCAACCAGGGAAAGTATACCAAGGAGTTCAAGCCGATGGGGGCGACGACCAATGTTACTACCATTCACTATGGCACTACGTGGGATGATTCTACCCTGCTGGAGGAGGTAAAGCAGGCCAATCTTGAACTGGAGAGAAAAGACGGCATCAAACGCCATTTCCGCTACGATTGGCAGGAAGTAGCCAAGTATAATCCCGATTACCTGACCTATGTTGAAACCGAAAGGGAGCGCCTGGGGGAGAACCACCCCCTGTTCTTAACCCAGTACCGCCTGTTACCAATCCATAGCGGTGGGGGTTACTTAAGCCACCAGCAGATGGCTCAGCTAGCCGGAGAGCACGCCAGAAAGCACCAACCCGACCCGGGCAAGGTCTACATCGCCGGTATTGACCTCGCCGGGGAGGCTGAGGAAGAGGAAGGAGCCAGGCTAAGAGCCCTGAAACCACGCCAGGATTCTACCGTGGTTACTATTGGCGAACTGGACTTCTCAATATGTAGTGAGGTTATTAAACAACCCCGGATTAAGGTTGTTGAGCACTACTGGTGGACAGGCAGGAAGCACGCCGAGGTCTATCCCCAGTTAATTGATATTCTCAAAAATGTCTGGCGCTGCCGTAAGGTAGTGGTTGATGCTACCGGGGTTGGGCAGCCGGTGGCTTCGCTCCTCAGGCAGTCATTAGGCTCAAGAATTTCTCCATTCACCTTTACCGCTCAGTCAAAATCGGGGTTAGGCTTTGCCTTGCTCGCCGCAATCAACTCAGGCCGATTGAAAATGTATGCCGGTGATGGCTCACCCGAGTATCAGGAGTCCTGGTCTGAGATAGAGAAAGCCAGGAGCCAGTATCGTCCCAACCAGACGATGAATTTCTACGTCGACCCGACACAGGGGCATGACGACTTCCTGATGAGCCTGGCACTTCTGGTTGAAGCCGCCAGCCAATATGAGCCGAGGGGGGCGAGGGGGAGTATGAGGGAGGTGTGAGAGAGCTTGAAAAATAATGATTTTAGAAATACAATATTCTTCCAATATGAAGTAAAATACAAAAGAGCACTATGTCTAATAACAGCGTAATAAATACCATACCTATCAGTGTTGAAGAGAAAGAAAAGATACTGTACGCAATAGAAGGGCACTTCCTAGATCTGAAATCCAAGAATATTAGTCCCAAAAAACTTACGGAAACACTTTCTGCCTTCGCAAATACAGCTGGAGGAGAATTATACATAGGAATTGATGAACATAAAAGAGGTAAGAGAAAGATAAGAAAATGGAGAGGTTTTACTGACCAAGAAACCGCAAATGGGCATCTACAAGCATTTGAACAGATATTTCCATTGAGTTCAGACTTCTCTTATATCTTCATTAGCTGTGAAGAAAGTGATGGTTTTGTACTTAAGGCTGACATCCAAAAAGTCAGAGCGATAAAGAAAGCTTCAAATGGAATAGCTTATATACGTAGGGGTGCCCAAAACTTACCAATGGATACATCCCAAAAACTCAGACAGCTAGAATATAACAAAGGCATAACATCTTTTGAAACTGAGTTACTAAATGTTGACCCTAATCTGATAGAGAGTTCAGAAATACTTAAAGATTTCTTAAAACAATACGTTCCTTTTTATGATCCAGAAACTTTTTTGCATAAACAACGACTTTTAATATCAAATAAACCCACGGTCGCGGCTATACTTCTATTTGCAGAAGAACCTCAAGCGATTCTTCCTAAACATTGCGGTATTAAAATACTTCGTTATCGAACCAGGGAGTCTTACGGCGATAGAGAAACCTTGGTACCTGACATTGTGACTGTCGAAGGTTGCATTTACGACATCATAAAGGAGACTGTATCGAAGGTCGTGAGCATGGTTGAAAGTGTACCTATGCTCGGTCAAGGACGCTTAATATCAATAAAATATCCCCATGAAACTTTACATGAAATCATAACCAATGCTGTACTACATCGTGATTATAGCATAGCTACTGATATACAGGTCCGCATCTTTGATAATAGAATTGAGATTGAAAGCCCGGGTCGGTTACCTGGTCATATAACAGAAAAAAATATATTGCGTGAACAATACACACGTAATGGTAACATAGTACGCCAGATAAGTAGATTCCCAAATCCACCAAACAGAGACATAGGTGAAGGACTAAATACGGCATTTGAAGCAATGAGAAGGCTACAGTTGAGGATGCCTGAAATTAGAGAAAATGAAAACAATGTTACAGTTTATATATATCATGAACCCTTGGCTTCACCTGAAGAAACCGTTTTAAATTATTTAGACAGTCATGCTTTAATTACCAATGCTGAAGCAAGAATAATCACTGGAATTAAATCGGAAAACTCAATGAAAAAAGTTTTTAATAGACTGCGAAATCAGGGATTGATTGAATTGGCACCAGATAGACGTGGAGCAAAATCCGCTTGGCAAAAAGTAGGTAGGAGAAAACCAGAAACAACCAAACAATTGGAACTTGATTTGAACTAGAAGGGTGTTTAAGAGGGGCTCACGCCCCTCTTTTATAAAAAAATCCCCCTCTCCTTGATAAGGAGAGGGGGACAGGGGACGAGGTTACCTCATTAATTTTTAATATCCGCCACCACTGGGGATTATACTCCTAAAATAGGTGGTGTCAAGGGTAAAGCGGGCAACACTTGACGATAAGACTTGACAAAATTGTTAAAATATGGTAGGTATTGACATTTTATAATACTAACCTTACGCTATATGAGTAAGAACAATACACCCTAACAATATATAAGGAGGTAGATTATGACAACCCGAGTAGTGAAGCTGACTATTAGCCTGCCTAAAAGTCTAGTTTCACTAGCCGATGAAGTTGCCAGCGAGGAGAATATTAGCCGTAGTAGAGTTGTATCCAATTGCCTTAGCGAGTTTGCCCAAAAACGTAAAATGCAACTGATGGAAGAGGGCTATAAAGTAATGGCTAAAGAAAATTCTGATTTTGCAAAGTTAGCTTTTGGATTACAGAGTGAGGTAGCTTTAAGGCAGGCCTAAAGCAACAATGTCAAAAGAGATAAAAAGGGGTGAAATATACTGGGTGGATTGGAGTCCTGGTCGAGGGAGTGAACAAACTGGCACAAGACCCGCCCTTATCATTCAAAATAACGTTGGGAATACCCATAGTCCAACAACCATTGTCGCCGCTACTACTACAGCATTTGTCAAAGAATATCCCTTTATAGTCCCCATCCCTAAAAGGGTAAGTGGATTGCCCCAAGATTGTAAAGTTAATCTATCGGCAATACTAACAATTGACAAATCTTGCCTTGGCGAAAAATGTGGAGAATTAAATGCAACGGAAATGGCCAAGGTGGATGGGGCTATAAAAGCTAGTTTGGAGCTAACGGAGTAATGATGTCTAGGGTCAAAGATATTGATGTTAAGAAACTATCTATCCCCAAAAGGGATTTTATATCCGCTTTAAAAAAAGTCAGTCAGCGGACTGAAAAACCTAAACCCTCTCCAAAACCGTCAAAAACATAGACTTCTCATCCTTGCGGTGATTATACCTGAAAGCACACTCGTTAATGTAATTCTGCAGATACTTCGCACTAACAGCGTGATAGACCCCACTAATACCACGTTTCAGCAAACTCCAAAAGCCCCTTTTAATTCCTTTACTAAACAACCTTCCCGTGTTATAGGGAGTTTAAGGGGGGCGCGAGCCCCTCTTTATAAGAAAATCCCCCTCTCCTTGATAAGGAGAGGGGGACAGGGGACGAGGTTAGCACATCTTATTAATATAAATAGGCGGCTCTTCTCTTACCTATCCAGTAGCCAAGAAAGATAGCTCCCACAACACCTAACCCCCACCATAAATGTACCCCCCAGTTAGGCAAGGTAATACCGCCCATATAGAATGAGCCCGGGGCTGACCACCCGCTCTCATTGGAGGCACCATCTGTTGCCTGTACCCTCCAGTAGTAGGGGTCTTCCTGTTTCCTCGGGTCTAGCTTGTCCTCCTCAGTAATGGTGTACTCTAAGTCGGTCAAGCCCTCCTCGTTCAACACTATAGAATCAGCGGTGAAATCCTCATCGGTGGCAACCTGAAGGGTATAGGTTACGGGCAGGCTGTCATCAGTAACCGCCTCCCAACTAAACTCTGTCAACGCTGGTACCTTGGTATCCATTGCCGGCAGTAGCGGTTGTGGTATTGGCGGTGCTTCTGATTCCATATAGAAGAGAACCTGGATGGAATTGGTGCCGTCACTGGCAGTTATGGTATGCGCTCCTGCCTCACTCTGGGGAACCTCAAAGGTAGCGATAAAAGTCCCATCAGGAGTACTGGTGGTAGTAGCCACTGTAACCGGCGCCGTAGCGTAGGTGATGGTTATCGGGTAGTTGGGCTCAAAGCCGACGCCGCTAATAGTAATATCCATACCGACATAACCGGGTGAAGCCAGGCTGGTAACCGGGGTGACGCTGACTTCAGGAGCTGTATATATGGTGAAGTCGGCTTCAACCCAATGGTTGTGTTTATCATCAACCTTAAGATTATAGCTACCTTCATCCATATCGGGCACCTCAAAGCTAGTGGCGAAACTGCCATCTTCGTCAGTTTTATCAGTTTCATCACTAACCACCAAGACATTAAGGAGGATGTCAATATAATAATCACCACCAAAGCCAGTGCCACTAACGCTTACTTCGTCACCGGGTGCCCCTGAGGTTGGGTCAATGGTTATTTCTGGCTCCACGGTAAACGTCGCCTCAGCTTTACTGCCTTCGTCACCGGTAACGGTTATGGTGTGGTCGCCGGCAGTGCTTTCCGGGATGAGAATAGAGCAGGTAAATTCACCATCGCTATCGCTTTTATTATCACCACTTTCTATGTCTATATCATCAATATCGTATTCAACAGTAATATCTTCCTTGTCAGAGAAATACTCCCCGGTAATCTCGACCTCGGTGCCGACTACATCCTCATTAGGGTCCGGTGTAATCTCACCGGCGATTACAGTGAATTCGGCAACGGCTTTTATGTCATCCGAATTGGCCATGGTAACATAGACATAATAGGTGCCGCCGTGAACATCCTCATCGTCCGTGCCAGTGGAAAGCCTAGTTGGCACCTTGAAAGAGGTGCTGAAGTCACCATCCTCCTCAACGTCATAGCCTGTTTTTACCCGCTGATAGGTTCTAACCTCATCACTAGTAGAGGTACCAACCTCATCACCCTCCTCAGCTTCCTGAATCGAGAAATAGATATCAACCTCTTCTATATCTGGCTCAGCGGGGTAGGGAGGATAATCACTTTCCGGCCAATCGTTGCCATCAATATCAATGGTATCGCCGATTTCACCCTCCTCAGGGTCAAGCTCAATATCGTAGTCGTACGCCGCCAGAGCGGGGGTGGCGGGGATGACTAGCAATAACAGGGAAAGGATAACGGCTAGAGTTAGAATTCTGAAAAATTTTGCAAACTTCACCGAAACTTACCTCCTATAGTCCTTATATCATATTACAACGCTAAATTATAGCGGAAGTTAGCATATTTTACAAACTATGTTAAAAAACTTAAAAATTAGCCTTTAAGATAGGCAGTTCTCCTGCCCAGCCAGAAGGCAAGAAGACCGGCACCGACGGCGATTAAGGCATATATAGCTCCTCTAGGCATGACAAAACGAGAGCTAACATAGAACGACGCCGGGGCTGACCACTGGCTCTCATTGGAGGCACTATCTTTAGCCTTCACCCTCCAGTAGTAGGGTTCTTCCTGTTTCCTTGGGTCTAGCTTTGCCTCCTCCTTAGTGATGGCATAGTCTGAGTCAGTCAAATCCTCTTCCTCCAGCACCATAGAATCAGCGGTGAAATCCTCATCGGTGGCAATCTGAAGGGTATAGGTTACGGGCAGGCTGTCATCAGCAACTGCCTCCCAGTCAAACTCTGTCTTGGCTTCGGCTTCACTCGCCTCTTCAGGTAGTAATAGCTCCGGTATTGGTGGTGCCTCCGACTCCATAACGAAGATACATTTCACGATATGGGTGCCATCACTAGCCGTTATGGTATGATTGCCACCAACGCTGGCGGGGACATCAACGGTGACTGAAAAAGTTCCGTTACCACCAGCAGTAGCTATAGCTAGCTGAATATCATCATACTCGATAGTTACTATCCCATCAACTGTGAACCCGACACCACTAACGGCCAGTGTGGTGCCAACATTGCCCGCATATTGGCTGAGGGTAACCCCAGCCCCTACCGTGAACTCTGCCTTATCGGTGTTGTCATCACCATCCTCTGCCTTGACATCGTAAGTGCCCGACTGCATAACTGACACACTAAAGGTAACCTCAAAACTACCGAATTTACCAGTGGTATCAGTGGCTACCTCAGCCTGGTCAAAGTAAATAGTGACATCACTTTTATAGCCGAAACCGGTGCCGCTGACGGTTACCCTATCACCTAGCGCTCCTGATGATTGGTCAAGGGTAATGGAGGAAAGCACCTTAAAGTTAACTTCATCCGAGTTGCCCAGCAGGTCCTCGGCGGTAATCTCGTGATTCCCAGCCATGCTGTCAGGGATAGCGAAGGTGTAAGTAAACTCTCCAGCCGGGTCGGCCACCACAGTGCCGATATCAGCTCTAGTCCCATCGTAGTAGAAAGTTACCACCTCACCAACATAGAAACCCTGGCCATCAACCGTTACCCGGGTGCCGACAGCACCATCCCTGGGGTAGAGCTCAATCTCAACTTCCTGGACAATAAAGGGTCTCCGGCTCCCCAATAGATTACCTTTTTCATCCTCAACGCTAACATAAAATCTTCCCGGCACGACATCATCGGGAACATCAAAAAGGACGGTGAGAATGCCACTATCAGGAACGACCAAGCTATCAATTTCCCGGTCATCAAAGAAGATGGAGATGCTATCGCCCCTATAGGATTCAAAGTTTGTCCCGGTCACGGTAACCCTTGTCCCTGGTGAACCAGAGGTGGGAGACAGGGTAATCATAGGTGCCGCCAAAGCTGGCATGGCTGGTATAAGCACTATTACCAGGCACAAGATAACGGCTATGACCAGTGTTCGGAGGACTTTAGCATATTTCATCGGCATTTACCCAACCAATATAAGGCAGCATTAGTCAACATAGGCATTCAAATATTTGCTAATCATATCTTCTTGCTGCCCGCTACCAGCAGTTAAGAAGTGGTGCAAACTTGCTGCCACAAGTATGGTTTTCTTTCTAGCAGTGCTAGTAGCGAGTGCATCCACCGCGGCCTTCAACTTTTCTGGAACCTCCACGGCTAGGCTTTTCTTTTCCATAATAACCTTCCTTAAATTTTACAAGTATTAACTATATTTTACTAGTCAAGAATTGACTTGTCAAGCCCCTTAGCTAACTAAATCCTTCAATCCAGGCAAAAATGACAAAATACTGTTGACTATAATAGAACATATGTGCTATTCTGGCTGGGAAAGGCAAGTTATGGAAGCGGAGAAGACCAACGGCTTTGCCGGGAACACAAACCACCAGCTAGATTTGCCACCTGAGTATTGCCACTATCGGGACGAGGGTTGTGAGTTTACCGACTCCTGTCTTAACTGCCCGTTTGAAAAATGTATCTATGACGAGCCTAGAGGCAGGCAGCGCTATATCAAGAGGTTGCGAGCCAAAGAGATAGCCAGGCTATTCACTACTGGTGGGAAGGGAATAAAGGAGCTGGCACTAATATTTGGTCTCAGCCAGCGAACGGTGCAGAGGGCACTAAAGAAGACTAAAAAGGAATTTTACCCCAATGAATGAAGGCTTTACCCCCTCACAGTTAATTAATCGTGATATAAACCGGCTCAAGGGTTATAAAGAACTCCTTGATTTCTACCACGGCCGGCAGTGGGAAGGCTACGCCAGGCGAGGTGAGAAACGCCTAACCTTTAACTACACCAAGGTGGTTATAGATAAAATTACCTCATACCTAATGTCCGGTATTACCTTCACTGTCGAGGCGGTTGAGGACTCAGATGAGGCTAGAGCCAGAACCCAGAGGGCAGAGCGAGCCCTATACCAGGTGTATGAGGATAATAACCTGGAGCAGCTCGACTTTGAGACCGAGATTGACTGCGCCATTCTGGGTGATGCTTGCTTTAAGGTTATCTGGGACACCGAGACGAAAAGGGTCAGGATTACCGCCCCCGATACTCAAGGTATCTATGCCTGGTGGCTGGGGGATGATACTTCCCGGCTCTGGAAAGTAGCCTCCAAGTATAACCTCACCTCAGATGAGGTTGAAATCCTGTATAAAGTAAAACCCAAGGGCAAAACGGCTAACGTGGTGGAACTATGGACAGCTCATGACTTTGAGCTGTGGCTGGATAATGCTCAGGTGGAGAAGAAGCCTAACCCCTATGGCTTTATCCCATTCGTCATCTATCCCAACCTGAGAGAGCCGAAGAAATTCTGGGGTATATCTGATTTACCCCAGATTATGGAGCCACAGCAGGAGCTTAATCGGGCAATGAGCCAACTATCCAAGATACTGGAGCTATCGGGCAATCCTATCGCCGTCCTGGAGAATGTAGAAGAATCGGAGGATATTGCGGTTAAGCCGGGGGCAGTGTGGAATATACCCGAGGACGCTAAAGCCTATCTATTGGATTTGCTTCAAGGCGGTGGCGTCAGGCTCCACATAGATTATATCAATCTGTTGTATAGAATCGTACACGATATAGCTGAATCGCCCCGGGCTGCCTTTGGTGGCACGGAGAGGGACCTGTCTGGGGTAGCCCTTGAGATTGAGCTTCAGCCGTTACTACAGAAGGTGAGGCGAAAGAGGCTTATCCGGACCGACGCCTATAACCGAAGAAGCCGGCTGATTCTTAAGCTCCTAGAGCAGTATCAGAATGAGAGCTTTGGTAATAACCGTTTGCGGGTAGTCTGGAGCCCGGTGTTACCCAAGGACTTTACCCGACTAGTTTCTAATGAACAGATATTGATACAGAATGGTATCCACTCAAGGAAACGAGCTATGGATGAGGTGGGGGTCAAAGACCCGGAGACAGAGTTTAATAGATGGCTTGAGGAAAGGGAAACTATCCTCAGGATGAATAAAGAGCTTAATTCACCCCGAAAAACCAGAGATTCTTCGGAGAACCGGCTTAATACCAAATCCACCCGGGGCGGAGCGAGAGGGAGAGCTATACAATCCCCGGCGGAGGGTATTGAGGAATAACCAAAGGAGGACGAGAGTTGGCAGATGATGAATTAAACCAAAATCCCGAAGGGGAGGAGTCAGGGCAGGGTCAAGCGCTTACGATTACCGAGCTTGAGGGCCTGGTAGCGCAAAAGGATGAGGAGTTAACTAAAGCTAATACCCACATCACCGAGCTCGAGCAGGCTGTGGCTGGGTCGGATGAAAAGCTGACCACTATCCAGAATTCTCTGGCTGAAGCTGTAGCCAGCTACAAAGCCAAGGTGGTTGAGGCTAATCCCGAGGTGCTTGAGGAGCTCATCACCGGTGATAGCATTGAGTGTATCAATGAGTCCCTGAGGAAAGCTAAAACCCTGGTTAGTCGGGTGAGGCAGGGGTTAGAGGTTGAAATTTCAGGGGCTAAGATTCCTGCCGGCGCCCCGCCGAGGACACCACCTGACCTATCAGCTCTATCCCCACGGGAAAAGATTCAATACGCAATAGGAGGTAAACAATAATGCCGTTAACACTAGCTGAGGCAGCCAAGCTGTCAAACGATATCCTACTTCAAGGGGTGGTGGAAACCATCGTTAAGGACTCACCCATTCTCCAGCAACTCCCCTTCATAGAGATTGTGGGTAATGGTCTAACCTATAACCAGGAGAAGACCTTGCCTACCATTGATTTCTATGATGTCGGTGATCCCTGGGCGGAATCAACCCCAACCTTTGAGCAGAAAACGGCGAACCTGAAGATTATGGGCGGCGATGCCGATGTCGATAATTTCCTCAAGGCGACGCGAAGTAATATTCAGGACTTAGAGGCAGCCGTTATTGAGCTTAAAACCAAGGCGCTCAAACGTAAGTTTGAAGAGACCTTTGTCTATGGCGATTCGGAGGCTAATGGTAAGCAGTTCGACGGTCTGAGGAAGCTCATTGATACTACTACCGCCGGCGACCAGGTAATAGCCATGGGGGATACCGGAGCTACTCTAACCCTGGCTAAGCTGGATGAGCTTATTGATACGGTAAGGGGTGGTAAGCCTGATATGCTGCTTATGAGCCGACGCTCAAGGCGGAGGATTAACGCCCTGGTCAGGGCAGCCGGGGGAATGATGGAGACTGACCGGGATAAATGGGGCAACTTCATCCAGTTGTGGGATGGTATCCCTATCGGTATTTCTGACTGGATCCTGGATACCCATGTGCTTACCGGTGGTGTGGAGACGGCGACCACAGGCGGCACCTGCTCCACCATCTATGCCACCCAGTTCGGGGAGGGGGGTCTTTGCGGCTTAACCAGTCCCGGTCACCTTCAGGTAGAGCCTATCGGCTCGCTGGAGACCAAAGACGCCTCACGAACCAGGATTAAGTGGTATGTCTCCCTGGCTCTATTTAGCACCATTAAGGCCACTGCCCTAATCGGGGTCCAGGACTAAACTAACTCAGGATAGGAGGTTGAAAATGAGAAAACAGGAAATAGCCAAGTGGCTATGCCGATATAGGCTCAGCAAGTATCACCAGGATATTGAGCCCTACCGGGGCCGGGAGGATGAGTTTCACCAGCTGTTCCAGCCTTACGAGGTTATAGAGAGAGAGGGAAACTGCCTGCTCAACACCGGCATTGACGAGATATGGGACTTAGTAACCGGTGCTGTTTCCGGCGCTGACCATATCTTTGATAACGCGGCTGCCCAGATTGGCGTGGGTGATTCCAATACGGCTGCCAATGCTACCCAGACCGACCTGCAGGCAGCCACCAACAAGAGCTATAAGGGAATGGAGTCGGGCTATCCTACCTCTACCAGCCAGAAGGCAACCTTTAAGGCAAGCTTTGGCTCTAGCGAGGCTAACTATGCCTGGGAGGAATGGGTGGTCAAGCAATCAACCAGTAGCATTTGCCTGAATAGAAAGGTTGAGAGCTTGGGCACTAAGAGCACAGGCACCTGGACGCTAGAGGTAGAAATCAGCCTGAGCTAATAGCTTGGGCGAGGGGGGAGGGCTTAGTCCGCCTTAGGCGGGCTTAGCCGCCCTCCCCCCATCTAAATAGGAGGTAAGTATGGTGGAAACTGTTTGGAGACCTAAGCGACCAAGGAATTTAACCGAAGCTCAGAGGGTAGCCAAGCTCCAAAAGGACAGCGAGTATGAGATTGCCATCCAGAACCTCAGCACCAGCTTTTACCAGAAGAAGCGGACTGCAGGGGTAACCGCTGAGGAGGAGGATACCTATAAGCAGGCTAAAGCTCAATTGTGGAATGACTACCTGGAGTGGGCCAAGGCTAATGGCTTATATGAGGAGGTTACTCCAGAACAGCAATTGGCTGAGGCTGAAGCAGGTCTAATGGAACAGCTTGATGAAGTTAATCAGCTGAGGGTTGAGTTACAGCGAAAGCCATTTGAACTCAAAGAGAGGATGTAATGGCTCAAACTTTCTTTCCCATAACACCAACTGAGATTACAGCTAGTGGTACTACTAGCTGGGTAGATATGGATGCTAGTGGTAGTGTGCCAGCAGGGGCTACTGGTGTAATTCTGCACATCGTCAACACTAATAGTAGTAACCGATATATGGGTGTTCGTAAAAACGGAAGCACAGATGATAGACACGGCGATATGTATGGAACAACTCACTGTTGGGCAGCAATAGGGGTTGATGCCAACCGTGTATTTGAAGCCTACGTTGAAAGCACAACTGATATTGATATTTACGTCGTAGGTTATACGATGTCTGGAGTAACCTTTAAGACCAACGCTGATGATAAGTCGCTTGGCAGTGCAGGTAGCTGGCAGGATATTGATTGTTCCACTGAAGCCCCTAGTGCTATAGGGCTTATTTGGGAGATTACTGGCGGAACCAGGGAATTTGGCTTCCGCAAAAATGGTAGCTCAGATGATAGATACTACGATATATATTATGGCTCTTCGTGTAAAATGGCTATGATAGGTTGCGATGCCTCGCAGATTTGTGAGGGCTACATAGAATACACCAGTGTGGATTTCTTCTTGGTTGGTTATATTACTGATGGAGCTACATTTAATACTAATGCCGCTGATGTAAGCCTAGGAAGTGCAGGCTCATATATAGCCCTCTCAGCATTACCATCTGGTGCCAATATGGGGATTATTGAAGTCTGCCATACTGCTGTTTTTACTAAAGCATACGGCTTGCGTAAGAATGGTCAAAGCGGTGGTTATTATGATATTTATAGGGATGCTAGTAGACATCCTTGGGCTATAGTTGAGTGTGACACTAACCGAGTTATAGAAGGTAAGATAGAATCTACCGATGTTGACTTCTTTGTTGTTGGGTATTCAACGGCGGTAACACTAACCCAGAAGTCATCATCTGACACCGGCGCTGGCGCTGAAGCCTCATCACCGATAGCCTCATTAAGCCAGGCTGATAGCGGGAGCGGGGTTGAAGCTCTGCTATCGCGAGTGTTCGGTGTTGCCGAAGTGGGTTCTGGAGCCGAAGCCTGGGCGCTTCTGGCAGCGCTGGTGGCGACGGCAGAGACTGGAACCGGTGCTGGGGTTGCCTCCAAGGCTTTTAGCTCCACAGACTCAGGTTCAGGCGTTGAAGCACTGCTTGCCCGGTTACTGGCTACCTCAGAAACAGGAATCGGGACCGAAACCTTACTATTCCGGTTGTTCCGTCACACCGATAGCGGACTTGGCGCCGACGCCGGCTTAATCTTATTAGCTACTTTAGCCCGGGCCGAAACCGGTTCTGGGTTAGACGCCTTTATCGCTTTGGCAATTGCTGCCCCGGCCAGTAGTGACACTGGTTTAGGTATAGATAAGCTCCTGGGCCGGGGAATATCCCTGGTTGATGCCGGCTCAGGCCTGGAGGCAGCTACTTTATATAAACCCTTTATCTCCACTGATAGTGGCGTTGGACTTGAAGCTCTGGCTAATTTGCTGGCTCTAATCACCGCCAGTGAGGCAGGTTCAGGTTCAGAGCAACTTAGAGCCCAAATTATGACCTCAGCCGGTGCCTCTGATATGAAACTGCCGACCAAGATGGGCAAGGCAAGAATACCGTCCAAGGGGGTGAATTCATGAATCTATCCGAGATGATAACCCTGGTCAGGCGTGACCTTAATGATGAGGCCACTCCTTACCAGTGGTCAGACGAGGAACTAACCAGGCATATTAATCATGCGGTGAAGGAGCTATCAGAGAGGGTGCCGCTGCCAGCTAAGGCTACCCTGCCTACCGTGAGCGGCTCCTGGGAAGTAGATATCTCTAGCCTCACCGATAGGATTATGGTTCAAGCCGTAGAATATCCGGTAGATGAGTCCCCAGCCCAATATCAACGCTTCTCCATCTGGGGGAATACCTTGACTATAATAAGCGGCGGTGAGCCCAATGGCTCTTATTGCAATGTCTACTACGGAAAACTCCACACCCTTGACGCCAATGGTTCCACCATCCCCAGCAAATATGAGGACTTAGTGGCCACCGGCGCCTGCGGTTATGCGGCTATTAGCTGGGCAGCCCTTTCCATAAACAAGGTCAATATTGGGGGAACGATGACGCCCAAGGAATACCGAACCTGGGGTAATGAGCGGCTGAGAACGTTTAAGGATGGGCTAAGGCGGCTGGGTAGGAGACAGAGGATAAGAACCCAGCAGCTCTTTATAGATTAAACGGGGGTGTCTAAGAGGAGGTGAAGTAAATAATGACCATAAAAGAAGCATTATCAAAGACCAAAGAGGGCTTGCCCAAGGAGGCATTCGCTATTGTTGGCGACCCGGAAGACCCTGAAACCTGGAAACTACCCCACCATAAGAAGAGCATCTTTAGAGCCCTGCAGGGCAAGCTTGATATTGAGAAAACAGTTGATTGGGCTCGGATGCCGGCGGCGGTAGCCGCTCTATCACCAAAAGGCTACCGGGGGCAGAGGGTTGATGCCAGCCCTGGGCAAATACTGGCGGCGGCCAAGCACCTAGCTAACCACTACCGAAAAGCCAATAAGCCACTGCCCGATACCCTGGCAGCTTTAGTATAGATGACAGGGAAAATATAAATGGACAGGAAAAACAAGGGATTACTATACCTCCTCTATCGCGCCCTGTGGTCAAGAATAGGCAGGCGCCCCTGGACCTATATTATCCGGGATTCCTACCATAACAAACCGCTCTTCTGGCTTGCCCTGGCTACCGGTATCGGCATCCTGCTTGGGCATTTGTTCTGGGGAACGCCCTGGGTCCCAGGGCAGCTAGGGGATTAGTCTGGTATTTGTATGGAGACAATTTGAATGCGAAGTTTATCGTCAACACTACTAACTGCTCAGAAGGAAGCTAGCCACGTCCCCTATGTTAAGGTTGAAGCCAGGAACAAAATTGCTGGCATTGTCAGGTTAAACTGGACAAGGCTGTACACCGGTGCTGAGGCTGATTACTTCCACGCCCTAACCTTCCCCGGTGATGGCTCTCTGATTAGGGTCAGGCTTACTCCTCCATCCGACTCCAGGAAGCTCTATCGGCAAAGGGTGGCTAACCCCAGCCCAGAATCAGACTTCAGCCAGTGGACATACTGCAACCAGTATAATGCCGTTATTGTTACCTGCTGCTCCCTGGGGGCTGAGGTCAGTATCTTCTGGATAAAGAGCGACCAGGCGATTTACCAGTTAAAAAGCACCGACTACGGGGCAACCTTTGGCAGTCCTGAGCTTATTGATTATTCCCCGACCACCGCTATCTATGGCATAGCGGCTGCTTACAAGCCAAACGGTGACCTTGCCCTATTCTTTGCCGACCAGACAACCCTCTATGTTAAGAAGTATGTAAGCGGTAACTGGCAGAATAAAGTCGCCTGGGATAAAACCACCAGTGATTTATCCGGGGTGGCTGCTGTCTATGATGGCGACTGGAACCTCTTTATTACCGGGAAGGACTCGGATGGTAACTTTAAACTGTGGTCACTTATCTATGGCGACGGCCATGATGTCGCCACCGACACCTGGTCAGAACTGAAGCCGTTTGCCTCAGCACCATCAGACGGTAACTTTGAATACCACCGGGCATTCATGGATAAGCCAGATGTCTATCGCTGTTTCTTCATTGAGAAATTTATCGGCACCCAAGCCTATAACCGCCCCTTCTGGTCCCACTCCAGCGCCAGTTTCATTGATAATCTGTGGCATGAGCCAGTGCCATTTAATCTATCAAGTGAGTATGGATTAGCCATCGCCCATCACGGCGACTATTGCTGGTTGTCAAATCCTAGCGGCGTATGGAGGGCGAAGCTCAGCGAGGAGAGCCTTGATTTAACCACCGATGTCCTGAGGGTAAGGCAGGAGCTGACTAAAGAGGCAGGCAGGTTAATAGTCGAGCTAAACAATAATAATGGGCAATATGCCTCACCGGGAGAAGGCGAGCTTGAGGTCCTTGAGATAGGTTGTCAGCTAGAGGTCAGCCCGGGCTATACTACCTCTCAAGGCAATGAGATTAGCTCAGGCCTTGCTTTTTGGGTTGATGCCTACGAGCATACCAGCTCTGGCGGTAAGGCCAGTCTTATTCTATATGCCTCAGATGGCTGGAACTTGATTAAAAATTGGAGAGCCAGGCACCAGTTCCGATGGAATAAGGGGAGCGATGAAATGTCTGTTAAGGCTCTCCTCGCCTTCGTCCTGGCTAGGGTTGGGTTACAGCTCGAGGTTAAATCCCAGTCATCGGTTATAACCAGCTACTACCCTGATTTTACCATCCACCCCAATAATAGGGGAGATATAGTCATCGGAAAACTACTCTCCCTCATCCCCGATGTAGTCTTCATTGAAGGCAACCAAGCCTATGTGGTGAATCCCGGCTCATCTGACAACTCAGTTTATGCCTATGGTTCATCCCATCCCCTACTTGAGGGGGAATACCGGAAGCGAGCCTGGGAGCTTAACCGTGTCCAGGTCGAGGGCTACGACCCGGTAAACGATGAGCCAGTAGTGGTTGATTCCTTCTCCTGGACTCAGATAACCAGGCTCTATGATAGGCTGAGCCAACTTGAGGACAGGAATATAGATAGCGTGTCTAAAGCCGAGCAGCGAGGAGACGCCTATTTAAGACAAGCTGAGATAGAATCAGCCAGCGGGGCTATTCAAATTCCCCCCAATTGCGGACAGCAACTATATGATGTCATTGACATCACCGATAGCCGGGCTGGGCTCAGTGAGGCGAAGAAGAGGGTGCTCGGGCTAACCCTAGTTTATAACCCTCGCCACGGAGAATATGGGGAGCGGCTGTTACTGGGGGCAGTATAGAAATCGTTTATCTACCTCACCCCCTTTATGCACCCTAAAAAATCTTTGATTTTTCAGGGAACCCGCTTTATCCCCCTCTCCTTCAAAGGAGAGGGGGAAGTATGGGTTTTGAAGGGGGAAGCCCCTTCAAACTTCCCCTTATTAAGAGGGCAAAATACTAAAGGGGAGTTTAAGAGGGGCGAAGCCTCTCTAAATAAATTTTCTTCCCCTTCCCCTTACTAAGGGGAAGGGGATAAAGGGGATAGGGTTATAAGAATATCTAAAGGAGGACTATGTAAATGAGCCTGAGGAAAGCAATATTAAAGAGTTTCAACCCCGGTGACTACAGGGCCACTATCCAGCTATCCAGCAGCCACAAGGTTTACCTGGAGGGCGTTGCTGTGGCTCGAAACCTGCCCGCCGCCGAGATGGCAGTGGGGAGAAAGCTAGCAGTGGTTTTCTTTGATGAGCATAATGCCAGAGAGGCAGTAGTGGTCGCCGTCTATACCTAGTCTTTAGCCTGCCCTAAATATCTTGTCTTGTTTAGCACTGCCTCAATCACTACTCGGTCGTGCTCATTAGCCACCAGCTTAGCCCGTATGAAGTCAAGCCGATGCCTGAGAGCCTCTTCACTGATACTCAGCGCCTGGGCGACCAGCTCAGACGAGTCTCCCTCAGCAATGCGTCCCAAAATATCAACCTCACCGGGCGAAAGGGGAGTCAACAGATTACCTACCTGTTCGCTTAATAATGAGAGGGCTTCAAATTCCCCCAGAACCCGGGAAGCAATCCCTGGTCTGAGCAGACTTTCACTTATGGGGTATCTGCCTTGAGCTACCTCCCTGACAATGTTGACCAGGTCAACAGGGTCACTGCCTTTGGTCAGACAGGCTCTCGCCCCGCTCTTCATGGCTGAGAAAAGCTGCACCTCATCGTCATTATCCATAACTAAAATCACCCCTACTGAGGGGAGGTTCTGTTGAATGCGGCGGGCTACCTCAACCCCGCTAACCTGGCCACAGTTTATATCCAAAATAGCTACGCTTGGTGAATGGGCTTCAATAAAAGCCAGAGCCTCTTCGTTACCAGTGGTCTCACCAATGACCTCAATGTCCTCTTCACCGGAGAGGCTGAAGTGGATTCCCTCTCTAAATAATACTTGCCAATTGGCTAAAAAAACAGTGATATTGCCCACGCTGCTCCTCCCGGGGTAAATAATATCAAACTTAAATTTACCAGATAGCCCTAAAGACAGGCATAAAAAAGATAAAAGTTTGATAAAAATCTAATAAAGGTTTCGTAAAGAATTGACCAAGAGGGGTATTCTCACAATCAGTAATTTTTGTGGATGTTTAGAGGGGAAACAGAGCCAGCGGATAAGCCACTCTGTCTCTAGTTATCCGAGGTTGATTGTTTAGTCGTGCTCTCGGCAATGCTCTTTAAGATGGTAAGAATTCCAACCACAGCATGCTGGACACTAACCGGCTCTTGCGATAACACCGTGGCGACATAAGGGTCCAATCGTCCACTACCCTCGGGCAGGGTCTCCTCAAAGCCTAAGGGCTTGGCAATCCTTCGCAGAGTACGGGCTGAGGGAAAACGCTCCCCTCTCTCTATGCGGCCTAGATGCGATGCCGATACCCCTGACTTCTCGGCCAACTCGTGCAGTGTCAGCGCCATCATAACTCTTTGCCGTCTGATTACCTCGCCTAAATTATCCCTGTCGCCTTTGTCCATCAATTAAATTATAGTTCGCCAAATGTCCAGTGTCAAATGGCAATAGCACCTTGTTTCCCTGACACTGAAGCCCTCGTAGCCGAATTTGCGAAACCTGAAGTGTATGTTATATAGATGGATTTTAAGTAAAAGTGGCCAAGAGACCTAGATTTTTACGGTTCCTGCCAATACACCCCGGCGGTATCTGACCTGAAGCATAAGAGTTGGTCTCCACTCCACAGCGAAACCTTGAGTTCATACTCGCCACTAGACATGCCCAGAATGGACTGTAACTGCAGTGTGTGTTCCTGGTATTCCTGGTAGTGTAGTTCCATATCTAGAGGAACCTCCTCCACTTTCCCAGCAATCTCAACAACTGCCCTGTCCAGACAGACAGGCTCGGGAATGAAGCTTTTAACACTAAAGGCTACCCACTCAAGCTCCCAGTTCTTCTCGGGCGGCTTCCGGTGCCACCCGTGTCCCATACTGGCGGGCATCACCATCCCCCAGAAAGGCTGGGGCGGCGATACTTCAACAGTAACCAGTGGTGTTGGGGCAGGTCCGGAGCTCCCTTCAACCTCACTAGCCTCACCTGCCGAGGATTCCGCCTGAGCATATGCCTGAGACGGGATGACCTCGGCCACAATCTTCTGGTGTGTGATTGCTGCCAACAGTAGTCCGTCGCATCCAGTTGCCACCAGCACCCCGGCTACCACCATCAGCACCACACCGATTTTAAGCCATACTCTTTTCATCTCTTCTACCCTTTCTACCTCCTTACTCAATCTCTACTTTAATTCGACCTTCTTCTGGGTGAGCTCACCGGCATTGATTAACCGAATTAACCGAATCTGCCCTAGATACTGCCTATCTGCCTTGAGCTACCTCTCTAATGCTACTAAAGTTAAATCTATCAGCTAGCCATAAACACAGGCATAAAAAAGATAATAGTTTGATAAAAATCTAATAAAGGTCCCGTAAAGAATTGACCAAGGGGGCATTCTCACCAATTCGTGATTTTTGTGGATGTTCAGGGGAATAGAGCCACCAAATAGGTAACACAGTCTATATTCAGTAAGGGTAAGCCTTAAGCTCACGGGGGGATAGGCTGATAAATTCCACCCGCTACCTATCCTGCCCCCTTAATTGCCTACCCTCGGTAGTTATCCCCGGCTCATTCTTTAGCCGAGCTCTCAGCGATGCTCTTTAAGATGGTAAGAATTCCAACTATAGCCCGCTGGACGCTAACCGGCTCTCGCGATAACACCGTGGCGACATAAGGGTCTACCCGTCTAGCCCTATAGGGCGGACTTTCCTCGCCTACGCTGAGGGGATGGGCAGAAAGATAACCAGCCAGAGTAAATAGCTCATTCTCTTCAAAGCCTAAGGGCTGGGCGATCCTTCGCAGAATACGGGCTGAGGGAAAACGCTCTCTCCTCTCTATTCGGCCCAGATGTGATGCCGATACCCCTGCCTTAGCTGATAACTCCTGCAGCGTCAGCGACATCATAACCCTTTGCTGTCTGATTACTTCGCCTAAATTATCCATGCTACTTGTGTCCATAGTTAAATTATAATTCGCCAACTGGCAAATGTCAATTAAAAAAGTGTTAAAATTTCGTTAAATATCTATTCCTTGACGGCTAAAGCCACGGGGTTATACAATGACATTTAGGCACTTAGGTTAAAGTAAAATGGCTAAGAAATACGATGTCATCATTGTCGGTGGCGGTCCGTCGGGCATCTTCGCCGCTTTAGAGCTGTCTCAAGCCGCCAACCTTAATACTCTGCTTGTCGAGAAAGGGAAGGATATTGATAAACGCAGTAGCCTGGTTTGTGGTTTAGGCGGGGCTGGTGCTTTCAGTGATGGTAAGCTAACACTAACTCCACAAGTAGGCGGCCGGCTTCAAGATTACCTCGGGGAGGCTGATACCGAAGCCTTGATTAAGTATGTTGACAACATATACCTCAAGTTTGGCGCTCCTAAAAAGCTCTACGGGACAGGGGACAAGGTTGATGACATACGTCACCAAGCCTCTCTGATAGAATTACGCCTGACACCAGTGCCTATTCGTCATTTAGGCACTGAGCGTTGCCGCTCGGTGCTCAAGGCTATGCGAACTGACCTTAATTCACGCCTGGAATTTAAGCTTGA
>Ga0307432_1000741_pt1 | contig 22695 bp, 22 predicted proteins | sample SalMarWE160150MG_FD_202158 | JGI IMG/M metagenome (GOLD analysis project Ga0307432, IMG submission 202158) | Salt marsh sediment microbial communities from the Plum Island Ecosystem LTER, Massachusetts, United States - WE1603-150 | ecosystem: Environmental > Aquatic > Marine > Intertidal zone >...
TCTTTTGCCTGGACATTCTCCCCGGTAAAGATAAAACTTGTGAATATTATTAAAAATAAAATAAAAAATAAATTATTTTTTATAATTCGGCTCATTCAATCTCTCCCTCTTCAATCTTCTGCCCTATCAATTTCTGTAAAGTTAATTTAGCCGTATAATAGTTGAGGATAGTTGACTTTAAATTATATTGGGCTTGCAATAAGCTTATTTCGACCGATAAAAAATCATTTTTGGTCTTAAGGCCTGCTTTTACCTGATCGATTATAATACTATTATTTTCCTGAGCCTGATTCAGGTTTTGTTGGCTTAAATCTAAACTATTAATAGACTGCTTGTAAGTATAGAATTGTTTTCTAATTGAATTAGCTAATTCTTTTTGAATTTGAGTGGAATTTAAATTGGCTAATTCTAGATTATTTCTAAGTTTTCGCAAATCTAATTCCGGACTTGCGGCTACCTCAGCCCTCTCTAAATCAACTTTAGCCAATTCTATCTGCCTTTTCCATAATTCCAAAATAAAACTATTTTCAATGGCCTTTTTTAGGGCTTCTTCTTCATCTATCTGCCAAACTTTAGAATAATCTACCTCGACTAAATTAAATTCTTCTCCCTCTTGATTATTTAATCCTAATTCTAATTTAAATTCTCTAAAAGATTGATGGTAGTCATCATTGGCTTTTTCTAAATCAAAGGCAGCATTATTGTAGCTATTTTCCTGCTGAAGAAGATCTAAATTTCCTTTATGTCCGGCTTTAACCTGGGCTTTAACTTCCTCCAATAAATTTTTCTCTAGTTCTACTTCTTTGCTCTTGGTGGTAATATTTTTTTTAGCTTGATTTAATTGAAGATATTTTTGGACTACATCTATAATTACTTCATTCCTAGTCTGGTTATAATTATCCTTTGCCTGAAGCAAGCCCAAATCTCCCTGTAATTCTATATAGCGCGATTCAGTAAGCAGGTTATTGGCTTTAGTTTTTTCATAATCTATTCGAGCATTTTCTAAATCTAAATTGGCTATCTTTAGATTTAAATTATTCTCTAAAGTTAAATTAATTGCCTGACTAAGATTTAACTCTTCCGGTTCTGCAGCGAACAATCCACCGGAAAAAATAAAAAATATGACCAGAAATAACATTGTACCTTTCGCTATATTTTTAATCACAAAGCAACACACCTCTCTATTATATATTTTTAATTAATAAACATTTCACCTTTTATTTTACCACAATCTCTTCCTATCTTCCTACTTTTTTTATTCAGAAAGTATCAAGTATATAGTATCGAGTATCGAGTTAAGAAGGGGAGAGAGAAAAGATACAAAAAAGCAGTATTCTTCTTCATTATCTAACTACTCCACTAAAATTTACACTAACTCAATCAGAAATTAGAAGATTATTTCTATCCTCATAAAACTCTCATCTTCCCCAAACATTCACAATTATTACCCCGGTCAGAGCAAGAGCCCCTCCCACTAATGATAAAAAGAAAGGAATTTCTCCTAACCATATCCAGGCGATTAATATAGCTAATACCGGAGATAAATAAAGATAGCTCACTGCTAAAGAAGCTGGAATTCGGGAAAGGATATAGGTCCAGGTAATATAAGCTAAGGCGGCCGGAAAAATACCCATATAAATAATGGCCAGCGTTGCCTCAATCGGTGCATTTTTTATATTCTGAAATAAACCTCGTGAAAAAAATATTTGAAAAAAAGTACCGCTCCAGATTGTATAGGTGACAAATTTTAAAGGTGAGTATTTCTTCAAATAAGGTTTTTGTAAAACAAAATAAAAACTCGTACTGATGGCCGCTAATAAAATCAAAAAAGCCGCTGGTTCAAATCTAACTCCTTCACCTTCTCCTATGGAAACTAAGCTTACTCCTAAAAAACTGATTACAATTCCTATCCAGCCCCAGGTCTTAATCTTTTCTTTTAAAATAAACATAGCCAGGATAGCAGTAAAGATGGGAGCAGAGGCAATTAAAAGACTGGCAGAACCAGCAGTTACTTTTAATTCTCCAAAAGTGAGGGCAAGATGATAAACAGTTATACCTATAAAGCCAAGAAAAAATATTGCAGGCAGGTCTTTTTTTTTAGGTAAAGGCATGCGAGTAATTATTGCATAAACTGATAAAACTATTGAAGCTGTTAAAAAACGAAAAAGGACTAAATTTTCAGGACTGTAGGCCTTTAAACCCACCCTTATACCTGCAAAGGCAGATGCCCAAAAAATTAAAGTTGTGATTATTGCCATTATAATGCGGGAATCAATAGATATCTTTTCTTGCCTGCTACTTTTGCTCATATTTTATTTCCTTTATTAAAAATATTTGATTACTATTATTATTTTTAATTCGTTATCTTTATAAAAAAAATATGCCATTGGATTAGCATATTTAAAGGTTAAATAGTAAATAAAAGTATATCACACTTTTATTAATATGGTGATTTAAAATAAAATATCTATTGAAGTTTACTTTTCTTTTCTACCACAATCCCCTTCTGTCTTCCTTTCTTTTTTAAATTCTTCTCCACATAAATTACTTTTCCGGTAAAAGAGTCTCTTTCAGTATAATACATCAGAGTTGAATAGGTTGAAGGAGTGGGAGTAAATACCTGGACTTGTTCCGGATTAAGCTTCAACTCTTTAGAAGCATATTCTTTTAATCTGTACATATCTTCTTCCCTGCAACCCGGATGAGCAGCTATCAGATAATAGGTTAAAAATTGTTTCTTCTTCTGTTCTTTATTTATCTGTAAAAATTTATCCCTAAATCTTTTCAAATATCCCCGGTCAGGTTTGCCCATCTTTTCTAAAACATTATTTTCCGTATGTTCAGGAGCGATTTTAAGTTGGCCGGAAATGTGATACTTAATTAATTCGCGTAAATATTTTTCTCCATATTTTTGGTCACCCAATAACATATCATAGCGTATCCCTGAGGTAACAAAGACCTTTTTTACCCCCTCAATCTGCCTTATCTTCTTTAAAATTTCTATCTGTCTTTTATGATTTACTTTTAGACTCGAGCAAATCTGGGGATGCAAACACCTCTTATCAGAACAGCTTCCCGACTTTAATTTCTTCTGACATTCTATTCCATACATATTAGCCGTAGGCCCGCCCACATCTAAAATATACCCCTTGAAATCTCTCAATTTTGTCAATAATTTTACTTCTCTTAAGATCGACTTTCGCTTCTTCCCTGGATAACTTTACCCTGATGGACGGTTATGGAACAAAAATTGCACTCCCCATAACAACCACGGTGAGTAGTAATAGAAAATTTTACAGTCTCCAGGGCTTTTACTTCTCCTTCTTTTTGATAATAAGGGTGAGCCTCTCTTTCGTAAGGCAAATCATGAATCTTATCCAGTTCCTTTTGGGCAAGAGGATAATTGGGCGGATTTTGAATTAAATATCTGCTATCCTGCCGCTGACACAATCCTTTAGCAGTTAGAGGGTCATTATTTAAATAAAAAGTATGGAACATAGAGATAAATTTTTATTATCTCCTTTAACTTCCTGATAAGAAGGGAGTATTGTATATTCTTCTTTAGGGTGAGGAGAGATGTAGCATATCCCCCTGATATCTTTCCAGTCCTTCCCGGTTTTTAAATTGTGGGCTAACTTCAAAACAGATTTTTCTCCCATACCATAGACCAAAATATCAGCCTTGGCATCAAAAAGTATCGCTCTCCTTATTTTATCATCCCAATAATCATAATGGGCTATTCGGCGCAAGCTTGCTTCTATTCCTCCCAGGATAATCGGTTTGGTATTTTTATAATATTTTCTTATCAGATTAGAATAGACTATAGCTGCCCGATCAGGTCTCTTGCTATTTTTACCTCCGGGAGTGAAATCATCTTTCCTTCTTCTCTTTTTAAGAGCAGTATAATTAGCTACCATCGAATCTACCGAACCGGCGGTGACTCCCTAGAAGAGAGCGGGCTCTCCCAGTCTGCTAATATCTATCTTACTGTTTATATCCGGCTGTGCGATAATACCCACTTTATAACCCACCGCCTGAAGTACCTTCCCTATAACTGCTGCTCCGATGTAAGGACTATCTATATAGGTATCCCCGGTTACAATAATTAGATCCAACCTATCCCAGGATAATTTTTTCATCTCTTCTCTGGTAGTGGGCAAAAACATCTACTATCTCCTTTGCTTACTCATCGAATTTCCATAACCTCTATATTCGGCATCTACTTCTTCCAAATTTTTCGGAATTTGAGGATTTATTTATAATACATTCTTTTAAAGCCAATGCCTTGGCTGTATATTCAGTAAAAACTTCTATACGCTTATTTTTTTAAAAAATTACTTTTATTAGCCCAAAAAATTAAAAAGTCCAAGCAATTTAGCAGACATAGATAAAATTGCTATAACAATAAATACTCTAATCCATTTATCTCCCTTGCTCACCGCAAAATTACTACCTAAATACGCACCCAGGGCATTCCCGATAGCTAAGGTTAATCCTAAAATCCAATCTACTTTGCCATAAGTTATAAAAATTATGAAAGAAGAAAAAACATAAATAAGAACTATAAATACTTTCAAACTATTAATTTTTACTAAAGACATTCCCGTAATTAAAGCCAGGGCTGAGATAATAATAAATCCTACTCCAGCTTGAATAAATCCACCATAGACACCTATACCAAAAAAAACAAATACGGACATTGTAAGGCGTGTAGAACTTAGATTTTCCCCTTCAATTTTTTTCAAAAATTTTTTCTCCGGGCGAGTAAGAATTAAAACCAGGATTACAATCATAATTACTGCTAAAGCCTTTTGGAATAATTCTTCAGAAATAGATATGGCAATCCTTGCTCCTAAAAAAGAGCCTAAAACTGCCGGGATAGCTAAAGTGATACCTAACTTTGGATAGAAAAATCCTTTTCTTCGAAAATTACTCACAGCTACAACATTCTGAGCTATCAAGGCAATACGATTAGTTCCATTTGCTACTGCTGCTGGTGATCCTAAAAAGATAAGCATCGGTAAAGTAAGGAGTGAACCTCCACCCCCTAAAGTATTCATAAATCCGGCTGCAACACCAGTTAGTAAGATTAATCCTACATCCAATATCTCCATTAATATCTCCTTATTTTTTTATCTTTTTTAATTGTAAAAATTTTTCAGTAAATTCAGGACATCATCTTCTATCTTTTCAATATCACTTTCCCTAACATCCAGATGATAATATTGAAACACATCTAAATCTTTTAAGCCCGTTCCGGTTAACATCATAACAACTGTTGCACCCTTTTCAATCTTTCCTGCCTTAAATAATTTTTTAACCGCATAGAGATTTGTAGCAGAAGCTGGTTCAACAAAATAACCAACTTCTCCAAGTTTCCTTTGAGAAACAAGTATTTCTTCTTCTGACACACTTTCAGCAAGCCAATTATATTTTTTTGCTTTATGAATAATTTCATCTCCTCCCATGGGATTACCGGTAGTAATAGCTTCGGCAATAGTATGAAAATTTGAAAATGGCACAACGTGCCCTTTTCCTTTTTTAATGGCAGTTACGATCGGGCTATTATTTTCAGCCTGGACAACTATTATTTTTGGTAATTTATTAGTTATCCCCGCTTGTTTCAGTTCTCGGTACCCCTTAAATAAACCTCTAATATGTCCACACGCAGATGTGGGAACTGCAATGTAATCCGGCACCTTATTTTTCATTTGCTCAAACATTTCAAAAGCTGTTAATTTATACCCTTCGACTCTAATTGGTCCATTTCCCGAAACAATTCTTAATTTAAGTTTTTTGGCCAAACTTAATATATGCTTCTTCATCATTGAATAATCTTCAGCTTTAACTTTTACAATGGTTGCACCGTGAATGGATATTGCCATAATCTTTTCTTTTGGGGTGAATTCCGGAACAAACACAATTACTTTAATACCGGCTTTCGCACCATAAGCAGCAATTGAATTTCCCATATTGCCCGAGGAAATGGTAGCTGTTACTTTTTCTCCCATTTTTTTAGCCATAAAAATACAAGCCAAAGATCCCCTATCTTTAAAGCTCCATGTGGGATTTTGGGTTTCGTTTTTGAGTAATAAATTACTGATCCCGGTAAACTTTCGTAATCTTTGATCAGCTTGAATTAAGGAAGTATTTCCTTCACCTAAATGAAAATCTTCACTCATCTGAGTAAAAGGAAGAAAGTCCGCAAATTTTTGCCATATATATTCCCCCGATTTAATCTTTAATTTTTCCAGGTTGGGAATAAATACTTCTAAAGATTCGCCATCATCAGCAAATTCTTCAATCCTCTCAAATGGGTATTCGATACTGGAAATTGTGGAGATTAGTTTTGGAAATGATTTCATAGTACTTTCAGAACATCCCTCAATTGTTGATAAATACAATTTTTTGTTCCCCTTTCTTTTTTTCTTTTCTCGGTTCGTAAACATTTCAAGGATTTTTTAATAATTACCATACTGATTAAAAAATACCTTATCATACTCCAAATTTCCTTCTTGCCTTGACATCTTAGTTTCATCAGAGTATCCCACTCCAATCATTGCTAAAACTCGCCTATTATCTGGAATTGATAATATATTTCTTATATGTTCCTCAGAGTCAATGGTTTCAGAATATTTTCTTTTCCTAATTTGTATCCAACAGGCTCCCAAACCAAGTGTTTCAGCTGCTAATAAAATAAAAGTAGTGGCTATGGAAGCATCTTCTATCCATACATCAGATTTAGTTGAATCAGCAGTGACTACAATCCCCAAGGGCGCATTAGCTAAAAATGCTGAACCATGTGGTTTTGATTGGGATAATTTTGCCAGTAATTCCTTATCATTTACAAAGATAAATTCACAAGGATGCCTGGCTTTTGATGATGGAGAAAATAATACTGCTTTCATAAGTTTTTCAATTTTATCTTTTTCTATTTCCTGTTTCTTATATTTTCTTATGCTCCTTCTATTTTTTATTAAAGAGAAAAACATAATCGCCCTCCTATAATATTTTTCCTTTGTATTACTGCAGCTCATTCAATATATTATTAATATTTTACAATTTTTATTGTACTAAAGCTAATTTTTTAATACAAATTTCTGGTTATTTTAAAATTAAAAATGTGCGCCGGGTTAATTATTTTATAATTTGTTATATAGATTGTAGATTTCTTAAAAGGTTTTATGGTCGGGTTAAAGATAATGAAAAATGTAAGCGGGAAAGCTTTTTAAAATGGGGGTTTTAGGGGCAGGCAACGGGAATCCAGTATTTTTTTATAACACAAAACGCCCATTGTTGTTCACGATAAGGCATCGTCGTATTCACAAAATGTCATTTCAATCTCAATAAATAACCATTATATTTCAGCCAATCTTTATGTTCTTTATATTCCGGATCTAAGCTTCCCACTTTGTTCCAAAATGCTTTTGAATGATTTTTCACTTCCAGATGCGCGAGCTCATGAGCAACAACAGAATCTATAATAGCTAAAGGAGCCATAATTAATCTCCAGGCAAAACTTAGATTTCCCTGGTGAGAGCAAGAACCCCATCTTTTTTGTGCATACCATTCCACTCTTTGGGATATTTTTTCATATGCTCTTCTCTTATACCAAATAATAAAAATATTCTTCGCGTATGATAAATATTTTTTTGAAAGTAAAAATTCATCTTTAAAATCCAGTAGAATTTCTCGATTATCTACTAACTTTAAATTATAATAATTCCCCAGATAAAGGAATCTTTCTCCATTAACAAATTCTTTTTTATTAAATTTTAAATTCCTTAGTTGTACTTCTTTTTGCGTTTTCTGTAATCGGTCTTTATATTTTAAAACAACTTTATTTATAATTTCTTCGCTGGTATTAAAAGGCGCCCTTACTATTAATGAGGCATCACTATTTATATACATAGCAATACTTTTTCTCTTTGAACGTATTATCTTTTCAATTTTTATAATTTTACCCTCTATAATTTATAATAAATGTGTCAAAAGGCAGGCTACAAAACTGTCTCTTGACACATTTATTTTTAAGTTTGTTTTATATTTATTTTATCTCCCCTATTTTAATATAGTAATCTATTAATCTATTAATTAAGTTTTTCCCCTTTGGGGTAACCTGAAATTTTTTAATCCAGCCAATTCCTATCCCCGGAATTATTTTTTCCTTCTGAGTATTGATTACTCCCAACCATTTTAAATATAACAATATAACTTTATCTATCATTGCGGTTAAATGATCCACTGCTTCCTCGGGAGATTCCATATCTTCTATCGTTGAGCCATAAAGTTGGTCTACAAGTTCTTCTGTTTCAATATTTTTATTTACTTCATATTTATGAAAACAATAAAGTATATCAATAAATATTTCTTGATATTCTTTTGCATATATTGCTATAAAATCTCTTATCTGAAGTTTTGTCCAATTCACTTTTTCTACCCAGGTAAAGAATAATTCAAATAGTTTTTCTCCATAAGATTTCTCGCTAAATTCTTTAAAATGACGGGCATTTACCTGCACCCAGCCTTTTTTATCTATATAGATAAATTTTGCCGCTCGGGATAACGAATCTATAAAGCAAATATATCTTTTAAAAGGTTCTTCTCCTCTTTTTTCTTCTTTACCTAAAAAATTAAAAATATCTTTATTTATAAAGTTTTCCTCTATTAATTTCAGATGTTTAAAAGGAATCCATCTGTTCTTTAAAGTAACCTTTAGGCGATTTTTTGTAAAATAATTAACAAAAGTCTCTAAATCTTTTACTAAAGGAGTGTCCTTCATGTTTAAACTAGTTAAATCAATATATTCTTCCTTCATTCCACAAGATACGGGGGTTATGGTTATTGAAATAGAGTAATCTTTTCTGGGATTACCTAATCTTTTTCTTTCTTCCAAAATCACTTCCCAGGGAGTTTTGTAGTCGAGTTCTTCTTGAGGCTGGTGAAGCCATCTTTCTTGGCATTTTTTAACTGTTTTATTTAATTCATCCTGATTGGAAAAATTACCCGGATCAACCTCAGACTGGACATAGAACATCAAATCCTGGGTAAGTTCTTTTTCCTTTAGACCTATGTTTTGTTCATTAATTTCCTCGGGAGATTTTCCGCCAAATTCATCCCGAGAAGAAAGATTCCAGAAATCCATAAAAAGCTGTTGAAATTCTATCAATTCATCATTAGAGGAAAAATTAAATTTTCCCGACAACTCTCTCATTAGAGGAAAAAGATCGGTAATTCTATTTATCTTTTTTCTAAGATTCTTGATAGAAGGTGCTTTTTTGCCCAAATACTTTTTTAAAAAATGTTTTAGTTTTTTCTCCGCAGATTCCAGATTGTTTTCCTCTTTAGGGGCACTCCTGTATTTCTGAAAAAGTTCTTTCTCTATCATTAAAGGGGTAACTATGCGGGTAATATCAGAAGGGCTATTCTTCCACAATCTTTTTAATATATAGGATGATTCTTTAGGATAGGTTAGATTTACATTGGACAAGGCGTAATCTACCTCGTAAGGTAAAATACGGGCTACAATATAATCTCCTTCTTTAAGTTTATGGGTAGCTCTATTTTCTCTTACTTTATATTCTTTCCCAGAAGTTAGGTCTTTGGCCATAAAGTAAAAACCAACTACAACTTTGGTAATGGTAAAGGCACTGAAAATATTGCCTTTAAATCCTAAAAAAATCTGTTGATCGTGTCGGTTATATTTAGATAGATTTTTCGATAAAAATACTTCTAAGGGAGTCATTTCGTAATATTGAGAAATATAGGAAAACATAAAATGATCTGCAAATCTTAGTTCTGCCCAATTTTTTTCGTCAAAAGTTCTATAATATTTCTCGGGAGTAAGAGTAAAAAATCTTTCTCTTTCTTTAATTAATTCTTTATATAAGCGAGGATCATTTTCGCAAAATTCTATAATGTCGAGGGTGAATTCATTTACTCTGGTAGCAGGTTTCATAATAATTTACCTACCTTTTTTAATTTTCATTCTTTATATGTGATGTATGGGACTACAATTAAAAAATAATTTATAGTTAAAGGATAATCTAAGATATTAGGATAGTCAAGCATATTTCTTTAAGTAAAAATAAACAATATGACTTGAGGAACATTTATGTCCAATAGGGTCTATAATCTATGTAATGAAATTTATAGAAAATAATAAGCAGAAAACTCTTATAATATAAGGATTTTAGAGGGCAACAGTTCACATTATTAAAAAAAGTGGTAGAAAAGAAAAAAACATCTTCTAAAGTAGTAATCAATCAATAATTACTGTATGAAGCCTTTTCATATTCTTCTGATAGATTTTCTATAAGTTCCCTAACTGAAATAATCTTATCTACACGATAAGCATTACTTCCCGCAAAGGCAAATCCATCTTCAAGTTTTCCTTGTTGGGCATTAGTCAGAGCAAGAGCGATACAGTAAGGTGCTTTCTTAAAATTACAACTCTTTAAACATTTCCAGGAACATTTAAAAGGTTTTCTAACCCCGGATGAAACCTCTTCCAGGAATTTATTTTTAACTGCCCTCCCTGGTAATCCAACCGGACTATCGATTATCATTAAATCATCTTTTTGGCATTTTAGATAAACCTCTTTAAATTTAATAGAAGCATCACACTCATAAGTGGCCACAAACCTGGTAGCCATCTGCACTCCTTGAGCTCCTAGCTTAACATATTTATAAATATCTGCACCGGTATATATGCCGCCTGCGGCAATTATTGGAATGCTCTTATCAAATTCATTTTCGTAAGGTTTTATCACGGAAATCACTTCAGGCAATATTTTTTCCAAAGTAAAATCCGGATTATTAATCTGTTCTTTTTTGAAGCCCAGATGCCCGCCGGCTAAAGGTCCTTCAACAACGACAGCATCAGGCACATAATTATAATTTTTTTGCCAGTATTGAAATATAATTTTTGCAGCCCGAGAAGATGATACAATAGGAACAACCTTAGTTTTAACTTTTTTTAATTTATCAGGCACCAGCACTTCAAGACCTCTTAAGGGCAAACCTGCTCCAATAAATACTAAATCTGCCTCTTCCTCTACTACAATCTTGACCATATCATGAAAATCCGAAAGAGCAACCATTATATTTACCCCTATAATACCCTCGGTCATCTTCTTTGCTTTTCTTATTACTTTACGTAAAGCCCTTTTGTTCGCCTTAATAAAATTTTTAGCAAGGTCAGATTCAAGCATGCCTATCCCGGCAGTTCCGATAACTCCGATACCCCCTGCATTTGCCACAGCAGACGCTAAACCTGATAAAGAGATTCCCACAGCCATTCCCCCTTGAATAATGGGAATTTTCGCCTTTAAGTTACCTATTTTTAATTTGGGAATTTTTTTGAAATTCATCTGTATTCCTTCTTTCCTTATCCTTCCCACTTTTTTAATAGTATACTGGCATTTTGTCCACCAAATCCAAATGAATTGGAAAGAGTGTATTGCAAATTTTTATTCCTCCCTTTGAGAGGAACATAATCCAGATCACATTCCGGATCTTGCTCTTGCAGCCCTATAGTAGGAGGAATAAAACCCTCCTCCATAGCTTTAGCGCAAATAATAGCCTCTGCTGCTCCCGAAGCACCAAGCATATGCCCGGTCATTGATTTGGTGGAGCTTATTGGAATATCGTATGCTTTTTTCCCAAATATCCTTTTTACGGCTTCGGTTTCGCTTTTATCATTATAAGGAGTGCTGGTACCATGGGCATTAATATAAGATATTTGCTCTTCCTTATTACCTGAATCATCAATAGCCATTTTTATTGCTCTTGCTCCGCCATTCCCTCCGGGGGCAGGTGCAGTTATATGATAAGCATCACAGGTAGCTCCATATCCTACTACTTCAGCATAAATGTTTGCACTTCTTTTTTGAGCATGTTCCAATGTCTCTAAAATCATTATTCCGGCACCTTCACCCATTACAAATCCTGTTCTTCGGGCATCAAAGGGAATGGAAGCTTGTTCCGGATTGTTGTGAGTACACAGTGCACCCATCGAGGTAAACCCAGCTAATGCCAGTGGGGTTATCGCTGCCTCAGAACCACCGGCAATAATTAAATCCACCTGATTCTGTTGTAAAATACGATAAGCATTTCCAATTGATGATGTACCGGAGGCACAGGCAGTTATTACAGTATCACATATCCCTTTTATTCCAAATTTAATGGCAATGTTTGCTGCAGCAATATTGCAAAGAGCCATAGGGATAAAAAAAGGAGATACGCGTCCCGGTCCTTTTTCGATAATTCTTCGATTTTCTTTTTCAATAGTAATAAAGCCTCCTATACCGGTGCCTAAAATAACTCCCCAATTTTCTCGGGAATCATTATCATTGTCATTTAATCCCGCATCATTTACCGCCTCAATTGCAGCTGCTATACCCATCTGGGAAAATCTATCCATCCTTTTTAATTCCTTAAAATCCAAAATATCAATGGGATTAAAATCTTTAACTTCTGCAGCTATTTTTACCTTAAATTCGGAGGTATCAAATGATTTAATAAAATCAATACCGCATTTTCCCTTTTTTATATTTTCCCAAAAAGTTTCTACATTATTTCCTATCGGAGTAATCACCCCCATACCGGTTATAACAACTCTATTTTTCAATTCCTTTGTCCTCCTTGCATTACCATTCCGCCATCAATATTAATAACCTGAGCGGGACAGTTGTAATTTGCTGAGTGCACGATCTTATGATTGCCAACATGAATTCCTTCCCCACAACATTATCCTTAATATCGATAAAATATATACTAAATTAATTTACCTTTTTCTACAATTATTTTCTTCGCTTCTAAAAAAATTTCTTCAATTATTTCCTTGCAGGTTTGCTCTTTTTTCACCAGACCGGCTGACTGCCCGGCCATTATCGAACCATAATCCATATCTCCTTCTCGAACTGCTCGGTAAAGCGAATTTTTTCCTAATTCTTCATATTCTTCTAAAGAAGCATTTCTTTTTTCCAGCTGTTGGAAATCCCTTGCCAGCCTATTTTTTATTATCCTAACCGGGTGACCGGTTGGCCTTCCGGTAACAATTGTGCTGGTGTCTTTGGCAGTAAGTATCTTTTGTTTATAATTCTTATGAACATTGCATTCATAAGCCACCAGAAATCTCGTACCTATTTGAAACCCTGAGGCTCCTAACATCCAGGCAGCTGCCAGACCGCGGCCATCGGCAATTCCGCCGGCAGCTAAAACGGGAATATTTATCGCATCTACTACTTGGGGAATAAGAGACATGGTAGTTAATTCTCCCACATGTCCTCCGGCTTCACCGCCTTCTGCAATCACTGCATCTGCCCCTGCTCTTTCCATTCGTATAGCCAGAGCAACCGAAGGAATTACCGGAAATACCAAAATATTATTTTCTTTCCACATTTCTACATATTTACCGGGATTACCCGCTCCGGTAATTACTACTTTTACTCCTTCTTCGACAGCTATACCGGCAATTTCATCAGCATTGGGATTTAAGAGCATAATATTAAGTCCAAAGGATTTTTTGGTTAGTTTTTTTGTTTTTCGAATTTCTTTTCTAACCCATTCACCCGGGGCATAACCGGCTGCAATAACTCCAAGAGCACCGGCATTGGATACTGCTGAAGCAAGTTCGGCATCGGCAATCCAGGCCATTCCTCCCTGAATAAGCGGATATTTTATTCCTAAAAGTCTACATATAATAGACTTAAACATTAGCTCTCCCCTTAAATTGTCCAATTTAATAATGCGGATCCCCAGGTTAATCCCCCGCCAAAAGCAACCATTATCAACCGATTCCCCGGGCAAAACATTTTCTTCTTATGGGCTTCATCTAAAGCAAGCGGGATACTGGCAGCAGAAGTATTTCCAAAACGGTTTAAATTAATAATGAATTTTTTTCTTTCAATCTTTAGTTTCCGGGCTACATAATCAATAATGCGAATATTAGCTTGATGGGGAATAATATAATCAATATCGTCTATAGAAAGATTAGACTTATTTAGGACCTGGGAAATGCTTTTTATCATTATCCTGATAGCAAATTGAAATATTTCTTTTCCGTTCATAGATATATTGCTGGATCCTCCATTATTATTTGGAATATGCAAAAAAGGATTTTTTAAGGGAACTGCCGGAAGGGTAATAAGTTCCTTCAAATCTCCTTGAGAACCAGTATAAGTACAAATAATACCCTCTTGGCTGGAACTCTTTAAAATTACTGCCCCGGCGCCATCTCCAAAAAGTACGCAAGTATTCCGATCAGACCAATCAATGACTTTTGATAAAACTTCTACTCCTATTAACAGAATTGTCTTGCTCTGTTTTGATTTAATAAATTGATCAGCTACCTGCAAACCATAAACAAAACCAGTACAGCCTGCTGTTACATCAAAGCTGGGAATATCATCTAATCCTAATTCTGCCTGGACAAGATTAGCAGTTGAAGGCATAAAAAAATCGGGGCTTATTGTAGCTACTATAATCATGTCGATCTCTTCTTTTTCTATACCAGCATTTTCAATTGCTTCTTTTGCCGCTTTTGCCGCCATCTGATATGTCTTTTCTCCGGAGGAGATTCTTCTTTGTTTTATACCTGTTCGAGAGGAAATCCACTCATCATTAGTCTCAACCATTTTTGAAAGCTCATCATTTTTTACAATTCTTGCGGGGATATAAGCACCTGTGCTAATTATTTTTGAATAAATCATGTTACCTTCCTTAAATAATTTTCCATCTATAAAAAATAAATTTTCTAATACTCAATGAATAGATAATTTGTTTATTAACTGCTATTATGAGCTATTATTAAAAGCAAGTATACATAATAATTTATTTTTTGTCAATGTTTTTAGAAAGATTTTTGGGATAAATATATAAAAATTTGGGGGAGAAAAAGAGGACAGGCTACTTTAGCCAATTAAATATAAAGAATTATTTTAAAAAGAATAGGTTAGGCCAATACTAATCATTCCTTTGGGCTTCTGTTGAGCTCCCTCAGAAACATTTGAACCAAAAAGAGTGTCTTCTTTGCCAAAATAAATTCCTGTACTAAGATTAAAACTTAGATTATTGCTTAATTGATTACGATATCCGGGTATAACAATTATACTCCCATCATTTAAGTTAGATATAGCCATTAAATTAATTTGAGAAAATTCATCGATTTCATAATTTGCCATTCCCAAAATTAACCCTATATTTTCATTTAAATTGTTGGTGACATTTCCGGCAAAAAAGGGGCCCAGGATAGAGGACAGATTTTCTTTTTTCATAGACAAATATTCTAACTGAAAGTATATCTTATTTCCCGCTTCAAAAAAATAACTATAATCACCACCGATTAGATAAGCCAAATTACCATTATCATTATCTTTAAAATAATATCCCAGGGCTCCATATACTCCCAATGGTCCCAAATCTCCTTTTGTAGTAAAACCTATTCTCTGGCTGGGCGGGATAATGGTCCCCATAAAATCTATTTCTGGTTCCCGGACATAATTCAGGGTAAGGTCATATCCTTCAATCATTGTTCTGCCTCGCAAGCCCCATTTAATATCCTGGCTGGCTTCAGAAAAAGCAGCAACTAATGATACACTTGAATTCCAATTCAAAGGAATATATGCTTCCACTGCAGTCTGGTATTTCGAGCCGGTTTCTTCATCCATTACCACTGACCCTAAAGTAAAATCAACCGGATTGAGCATTGAACCGAAAGACCAGGAAATGGGTTGACGACCCAGGGTGAGATGTAATTTGTCAAATTTATGTTTAAGATAAAGTTTTTTAAACATAAAATCCAATTGGCCGGTTGTTGGATTAGTGTATAAATAGACTGCAGATTTGATTTGATTGTTATCGAATGGAGGAATATATAATTCTAAATCCAGACTTGCCTGAGGATAAGCGGAAATATTTCCTTCATTATCGATAATATTTATTAGAGAAACGGCGAGCTCACCACCAATATCAACCTTGGCGGAAATTGAAATTGACCCTAAGAGGAAAAAAATTATAAATAGAACGATAATTTTAAAATATTTTTTCACAATCAATTTGCTTTCCTTAATTCATAATTCAAAATTGTTTTGTGTACTATTTTAATCTATCTTAAATTCTGCAAAGAAAATGTTTCTTCAGGAATTTCCATATTAAAACTGATTTGAGTGATGGTGAATTCTGTATAGGTATTTTTTCTCAGTTTGTTTTCCATCACTGAATTTGTGGGAACCCAGCGCCCTTCAATTTCTTCTATTACGTTGGCCTTGGTTTCTTTTAATATACGACCGCTTTCAGCATATAATTCTTCTTTTAAACCGATAAATCTTTCCTTATCTATCCAGCTTACTCGACGATAGTATGAAACTTTAACTCCCTCCCTGGCTATACCTTCCAATACATAACAGGGACGGCCTTCAAATTCTTCTTCTTTAATAATTTCAAAATCATATAAATCGGTTAATTTATCTGCTTCCATAACATCCTGATAGGAAAAATCACTTCCCATCATTCCCTGGTTAAGCATATGACCGGATATTTTAATGATTTCCTCTGCATCAGGAAAAAACATCCATAAATCATCTTCTCTCTTGAGAAATTTTGTCCCTCTATCCTGTGAATTGGTAAATTCAACTAAAGAATTTTTTTTATCAGTTAAAGCATCCATTGTTTTGATTATTTTTCTACTACCGCTGACAATAATCATCTCTGCTTCCATTTGAGCTGTATCAAAATATTCATTATCATCTCTCTTGTTGATAATTTCCTCGGCAGTCATTTCAGCAGCAGTTACTACAATTAAACATGAAAATAATATCGATACAGTTATTCCAATTAATAAGAACCATTTTATTTTTTTCATCCTTAACTCTCCTTTCTATTTTGTTAGCTGGTTAGCTGGTTAATTAGTTAATTAGTTTATTGATCAACCAGTTTCTTTTCTACGTTCCTCATTGTAGGGGCGTATGGCAATACGCCCCTACATCTAAATGATAAAATATTTTTTATGCTTTATTCTTTTCTATGGGCAGACACGAGGTCTGTCCCTACCACTAACGACTATTCACTATTCACTAATGACTATTTTCCTACACGCTCTACGCTATATTTGTCTTAAGGCTTCGGTCGGTTCAAGTTTAGCGGCTTTTCTCGCCGGGATGATACAGGCAATTGTGACAATAACTACCCCTAATGTAAAGCAAAATACAAGATTCTCCAAACTAAAGACCGTGTAATAAATCGGGCTCATCAACCATACTGTACTGTCCACTCCCTCGAAAGCCGCGGAATAATCGATGCCGACAACAGAGAAAACTCTGGTTATTATTCCGCCCATTACAGCACCCAATGCACTGCCAAGCACGCCGATAATTACTCCTTCAATGATAAATAGATACAATATTTCCCTGCCTTTTAAGCCCAGGGCACTCATCATCCCGATTTCACGTGTACGTTCATTGACAATCATAATCAGTGTATTCACCAATACAAAACAGGCCAATATGATGATAAATACATAGATGGAATTGTACATTTTAACCGCAAAATCAAAAAGCTCAACCAAGTCATAATCCTTATTCCAAAGCTGCATTAGATATTTTCCGGATTCATCTTCCCGGGAAAACAACTCATTTAACCCGGGCAAAACCGAGGCAGCTTTATCGTGGTCTGAAGTAATCAAAAGTAATTCTGTTACCTCACCCGGCATTTCCAAAATCCTCTGGGCTTGACCTAACGGCAGGAAGAAAAGTTTATCATTCATTCCCTGGATATCACTTTGATATTTCCCGACAATCTGAAAAGTAGAACCTTTAAAGGAACCAAAAGGAGTCGTATATAAAATGGTGGCTTTCTCCCCTACTTCACGACCTATTTTTTCCAATAGCCCTGCTCCCATAACAACTTCCTTGTTTCCTTCCTGAACCATCCTGCCTTCGGTTATGTTTTTGTCAATTCCCATAAATTTTATTTCCTCAAGAGGGTCAATGCCCCATCCCATCATACCGACCAATTCATCTTCAAGGCTGATCATGGCACCAAATTTAAGTCGCGGAACAACCTGTTCCACCCCTTCCACTGACCTTATTTTTTCACTCATCTCTGAGTAACCTTCACCGTTAAATCCGTCTAAAGTATAATTTAAGGACATGAGACGCTCTTTTAATTTGTATTCCTCTTCAATAACCCGTATATGTCCGGCTTTATAGTGGATATGATTTTCAAAAAAAGACTCCAACACTCCACTGATTAATCCACGGGCAAAGACCACGGCAAAAATAGCAAATGCAATAGCAACAATAGAAATTAATGTTCTTATTCTGGATCTTGATAGATTCTTTTTGGCTAAGTTCCATAAAAATTTCATTTTTTTACTTCCTCCTTATCGATGATAGATAGCTTTTACCGGATCTTTATGTGCTGCCCAATATGACGGTAATATACTGGATAATACTGCAATGATGACGCCTAAAACAAATAAAAAACTGAAAGCAGGATAATTCCAGGCTCCGTAAATTCTATCGAGAATAGGAATACCGTACGTAGAACCATCTCCGCCAATATAGGCAATGCTATATCCGTATTTCACCAACGCGCTTACACCTGCATATCCAAGCAAGCATCCCGCTAATCCACCGAGTATGCCTACACCGGTTGCCTCTACCATAAAGACAAAAACAATCTCCCACTCTCGCATTCCCAGGGCTTTCATCATACCGATTTCTTCCGTTCTCTCCAAGGCAGATAGGATAACATTATTAATAATCCCCAGCATACCGATAAGAAGAACGACTGACAGAACAGCCCCGATTCCACCCTTCTTGGCAGCACTTAAAGCGATGACAGATGCAGCAGATTCTTTCCAGGAATATGCTTCTAAATCAAGGTTTTTATTTTTAAACCTGTCCTTCAATGCTTTGGTGACTGTGTCCTCATTTCCGGAAACTGTTTTCAAGGCAATCATGCTAACCGCATTTCCCACATTCAATGCCTGTCGGGCAACATCCAGAGGAACAAAAACAATCCCGTTATTAATCATCGGATTGGGAGCCCTTACCAGACCTGCAATCTCAATATCAATGGTATTAAAGGTATCCTCTTTTGTCCTGACCAGAAGTGTAATATAATCATTCACTTTTAAATCCATCAATTCGGCCAAGCTTGTTCCTATGACTGCCTTTGATTCGCCCGGGGTAAACATCGAACCTTCAACAACAAAATTTTGAGTATTAAAAACCTGGTTATATTGCTCGATAGAGATACCCACACCCCGAACTGCTACTTCATCAATCCCGTTATTCAGGTTGGCCTTAAATCTTAGCTCGGGAGACATTCCCAATATTCCATCCGTGTTCTTTATGCTCTCTTCCATGTCCTGATTTAAAACAATTAAATTTTCCAGGAGTAGTTCATCTCTGTCTTCCCAGTATTCAGGAGAAGCAATTTGAATATTCCCTGTATCGTAATTTTTTATATTATCAAAAGACATTTCCTCCATACCGTTCATAAGAGAATCCATAAGTAAATAACTGGAAAATGCAAAGGCAATCACCAGAATTATAAGTATATTTCTCCTTTTTTGACGTGTTAAGTTTTTTAGCCCGAGTTTAAAGCTAAACATCTTTTATCCCCTCCTTTCATCGGCAGAAATCATACCATCCTTCAGGTTAATAAATCTCTTAGCATATTTCATGACCATGGGGTCGTGGGTGGAAAAGATAAAAGTAGTTCCTAATTCCTTATTCATTTTCCTCATAATGTCAACAACATCAGCAGCGGTTTCAGAATCAAGATTAGCAGTTGGTTCATCCGCTAAAACAATCTTGGGTTTTTTCACTAACGCTCTGGCAATAGCTACCCTTTGCTTCTCTCCACCGGAAAGTTCATTCGGTCTTCGGGATTCCAATCCCTTAAGGCCAACTTCTGCTAACATTTTCAATACTTTTTCTTTCATTTGCGATTCCGATGAATGGTCAGTCAATCTGATGGCAAATTCTACATTTTCGTAGGCTGTTAAAACCGGGATCAAGTTGTAGGCTTGAAAGACAAAACCGATATTGAAGCGCCTGACCATGGCAAGGGCTTTTTTAGAAAGATCGCTTACTTTTTTCCCACTTAAGCTAACCTCCCCCTCTGTGGGGATATCTAAGCAACCTATCATGTTTAGAAGTGTCGTTTTCCCGGAACCGGAAGGACCAAAAATGGTTGTAAATTCACCTTCCTCTACTTCCAGGTCCACACCCCGCAAAGCTGGTACTTTTATTTTCCCCTGTTGATAAATCTTTTTCACCTTATTTAATTCGAGTAAAGACATTTCATTTGACCTCCTTTATTAAATTCGAATGCATTAATGATTCCTTTTTATATTTTAATTATTTATCCAGTGAAAACATTTAAGATAATTCTCTTTCATTATCTTACTCTTTATTTCAATTTTTTTCACCTACCGATGATAAATTGCTTTTACCGGTTCTTTATGGGCTGCCCAGTAGGCAGGACCTATACTGGAAAATAAAGCAACAATTATTCCAAAAAAGAATATGAAAACAAAAGAAGAAAAATTCCAAGCTCCATAGATTTTATCGATAATCGGTACACCATATGAGGACATATCTCCACCAATATAGCTTAAATCATATCCGATTTCTGTTATCCACCATACTCCTGCAAAGCCTAAAAGGCAGCCGGCTAATCCACCAAAGATGCCTAGACCGGTTGCTTCTACCATAAAGACCGAAACGATTTCCCATTCTCTCATACCCAGGGCTTTCATCATACCGATTTCTCTGGTCCTCTCCAGGCTAGACAGAATAACATTATTAATAATTCCAATCATGCCAATTGATAAAATGATGATTAACATAACAGCAGTTTCTGCATCCTCTGCAGCACGGATAGCTATCACTGTTTTCGCTGATTCTTTCCAGGAGTAAGCATTAATATTCATGTTTTTTTCCTGAATAATTTGATTAATATTATTGATGGTTGGGTTAATTTCTTTTTCCTTTTTTATTTTGACGGCCATCATGCTAATGCCATTCTCCACATTCAATGCCTGCCGTGCAATTCCTAAAGGAATAAAAACAATGCCATTATTAATCATCGGATTGGGCGTATAGAGCAATCCCGCAATTTCTAAATCAATGGTATTAAAGGTATCTTCTTTGGTCCTGACCAGAAGCGTAATGTAATCATTAACTTTTAAATCCATCAATTCGGCTAAACTTACTCCTATGACTGCTTTTGATTCGCCCGGGACAAACATCGAACCTTCAACGACATGATTTTGAGTAGCAAAAACTTCGTTATATTGCTCGATAGAGATGCCCATACCCTGAACGGCAATTTCATCAATTCCGTTATTCAGGTTGGCCTTAAATCTTAACTCGGGAGATACTCCCAATATCCCATCCATGTTTTTTATGCTTTCTTCTATATCTTGATTTAAATAGATTAAATTTTCCAAAGGAAGCTTATCTTTGTCTTCCCAGTATGCAAGATGAGCCACTTGAATACTCCCTGTATCGTAATTCTTTATATTGTTAAAAGACATTTCTTCCATGCCTTCCATTAAAGAATCAAGAAATAAAAATACGAAAAAAGCAAAGGCAATCACTAAAATAGTAATAAAATTTCTTCTTTTCTGGCGGGTTAAGTTTTTTAGACCAAGCTTGATGCTGAACATCTTCTGCTCCTCCGATTTATCATTAAAAATCTTGAAACTTTTTCATGAATTGATTACTGTCTACCACCGCCAAATAAACAAAATTTGGAAGGTATAAACATTTTTTTGAATTATTTCTAATAAAATAAATTTAATCTTTTCACATATTTAGTTTCTCAGAGAATTTTTTTAAAATATTTCGATTGACAATTTCAATAGTTCCTTCTTCTGCACCTATAATTCTTTCTATTGCATTTTCGTAAACCCTATATTCCTTTTCGACTTTATTCAAGTTTTCGGGGTTTTTATCTAAATCCATAATTAATTGCGGAATTTTCCTGGAAAATGTATTTGCTATTTCGAAAATCAACCTAGCGGATTCATCCGGAAATGGCGTATTAAATACTTTTTCATTCACGCCCTGCCTGATAATTTTAGAAAATTCAGGGGCTAATATCTCCATGCTACTCATGAACATTTTATGCCTGAAAAATAAATTTCTATCATCATAAAGCGCTTTTAACAAGACTTTTAACAATTCTATATTTTCTAATTTTACGCTACCGGCCACAGCATAAGCTTTATTTAATTTGGTAATAGCATTTAAATCATCTTTTTCAACAATTTTTTTGATTTCTTCTAAAATACTTTTACTTATTTTGTAAGTCAGTTTATCCAGCAAATCTTCCTTGGATTTAAAGTAATAATAAAAGGTGCCTTTGGAAAGGCCCATTTTCCGGATAATCGTCTCCACAGAGGTTTGATCATACCCTTGATTAAAAAATAGTTGCTGAGCCGTATCAAGGAATTCGTCTTTACGTTCATGGTAATTTTTAGTAATTCTTGCCATAATGCATTTCCCTTTCTCTTATTCCTTTTACAGACTGACCGTCAGTCTATTAATATCATATATTTTGTTTCCTGTCAAATCTAATTCGTATCTCGTCTGTGTCAACCTTTTGGGGGTAGTTTTCTTTGGTGAAAAAATATCTTCTGGCTTCGGGTAGACCTACCCCTTGTTTTATTATAGC
>Ga0307432_1000748_pt1 | contig 22515 bp, 16 predicted proteins | sample SalMarWE160150MG_FD_202158 | JGI IMG/M metagenome (GOLD analysis project Ga0307432, IMG submission 202158) | Salt marsh sediment microbial communities from the Plum Island Ecosystem LTER, Massachusetts, United States - WE1603-150 | ecosystem: Environmental > Aquatic > Marine > Intertidal zone >...
GGCGACCAGCTCGCACCCTTTCAGCTCGCCGTAGATGCGGGCGTGATGCCGCCCCATATGTCCCGCGCCGATGACGGCGACCCGTAGGATTCGGTTCATGTTGATTAGCCTTTCCCCTCAGGATGTCCGTGCGAAGGGACCTTGCCTGAACGTGGCTGTGACCGTCTTATCGCCGTCGAGAACGATGCATTCGGGATTGTCGCGCCCGGACAGGTTCCCGTCCCAACCAATGAATCCCCAGCCCCGTTCAGCCTTGGCGGTGAGCTCAAACGCTTCGTGTAACGGATCAGTGGATCGCCCGTGAGCCCGGTCGACCGACCCGCGACCGACTACGTTTACCCTAAGTGTGTATTTGTTCTGTAGTTTCCACGAATCCCGATGGACCGGATCAGCCCGAAGCGACTCGAGGTATCGCCCGTGTCGGCCGTGGGCGAACGACCGCATCAGGAACTCGCACAAATACTCGACGTGCGGATTGAGCGGCCTGTCGTTCAAAACGGCTTGCACACGGTCGCGAATCCCCACGCCGCTGAGGCGGGCACGTCGCAGGAAGAGTTTCATGTACGTGGTTTTCAACGCGGCGATGTCTTCCTGTTTGTAGCCGCTTCGCTGCAGGCCGACGCCGTTGACCATACGGACTTCCGTCCGGCTGCCGCGGGCGGCGACGATGACCATGTACGGCGGTACGTCTGCTGAGACCCGCGTCATACCCCCGACGAATGCGTGCCTGCCCACCGTCACAAAGTGATGCACCGCGCAGTGTCCGCCCATGTTGACGTTGTCTTCCACGTGCACGTGCCCCGCGAACTGCACGTAGTTGGCAATGATGCAGTTGTTTCCGATGTGACAGTCGTGGGCGACGTGCACGCCGATAAGAAACAGGTTATCGTCGCCAATCGATGTCACACCACCGCCGTTACCCGTGCCGGGATGCACCGTCACCATTTCACGAAAGACGTTGCGCCGACCGACTTCCAGCGTCGTGCGTTCCCCCCGATACTTGATGTCCTGCGGCGGCGTCCCCAGAACGGCCTGCGGGTAAACCTCGCAGCCCTCACCGAGCGTTGTGTGACCTTCAATCGTGACCTGATGACGCAGTTTGCAGCCATCGCCGAGCACGACATGCGGCCCAACCACACAAAAAGGTCCGATTTCGACATCGCGGCCAATCTCGGCGCCGGGGCTAACAATCGCTGTAGGGTGTATGCTCACTTGGACAACCTTCTCCTAATCATGTCAGTGTGATTCCGCGTCCGTGAGAATGAACTTGATCTCCGCCTCCGCGACCAACTCACCCGCAACGCGCGCCGTTCCCTTTACGTGGCCCGTGTTCGAACGTACGCGGATCGTTTCCGCCTCCAACATCAACTGATCGCCCGGGCGGACTGACCGGCGGAATTTCACCTTGTCGAGACTGAGCAGAACAGCCACCTTGCCCTTGTGCTTCAGTTCCTGGCTCAACAGAACGCCGCCGATCTGAGCGAGCGCCTCGATGATCAACACACCGGGCATGATCGGATCGCCCGGATAGTGTCCCTGGAAGAACGGCTCGTTGATCGTCACGTTTTTCACGCCGCGGACGCGCTTGGTCCCCTCGATTTCGATGATCCGGTCGATCATCAGGAACGGATAACGGTGCGGCAAAATGCGCTGAACGTGGTGAATATCAAGCGTCGGCGGCTGGACGAAAAACAATTCGCGCTGCTCGGCCTCTCGACGGTCGCGCAGCGCGCGCACCAACTCATGATTGAGCGAATGACCGCTCTTGCGGGCATGAATCCGCCCGACGATCGGGTGGGCGATAAGGGCCAGATCACCCATAAGGTCGAGAATCTTGTGGCGAACATACTCGTCGGGATACCGCAGCCGGTTATCGATCGGCCCATCCTGGCCGACCACAAGAATATCCTGATACGTCAGATGCCCGCCGAACCCGGCGGCGCGCAACTCCTGTGCCTCCTGCTCCAATAGAAACGTGCGCGCAGGTGCAATGTTCGCCTCGAAGTTCTCCGGTGTGATGGCGACCCGGTACGTCTGTCGCCCCACGACCGCGTCCGCCCCGTAGTCGAGATCATACGAGATCTCCAGCGTCTCGGACTTCGGATCGAGCGGAGGCAGCGCCACCAGCTCGGAATCACCTTCTACCACGCGTATCACGTCACGGATGATATAGGGTTCCCGAAGCGCGTCCTGCTGACAAATGCCGCTGGCCCGAAGCTTCTGTACGAACGGCAGGCTGCTGCCGTCGAGCGCCGGCAGCTCGTTGGCGGTCAGCTCGATTTGCAGGTTATCGATGCCCAGCCCCAAGCACGCACTGAGACAGTGTTCGACGGTCTCGATCGACGCCGCACCATTGCGCAGCGAGGTTCGTCTTACCCGCTTCGAGATGTTCTCCACGGTCGCCGCGATTCGAGTCGGCGGCGACTGGTCGGTACGTACAAAGCAGATTCCGCTGTGTGGCTCGCCCGGGCGCACGCGCATGGTCACGGGTTCGCCGGTGAACAGACCCCACCCCTCGAACTCGACTTCATGGCTGATGGTCTGTTGATGCGTCACCGCGCTTCACCCACACAATGAAACATTTGAGTTGCTCGCCCGGTGTCGGCGACCGGATACCCTGCATGATCGCACGTCCCCACAGGGCTCTCCAACCCGGGCATTATCACCCAGCCGCACGGGATTATCAATCCTGCGTCAAAGGCGGCGCCGCGCCTGAGGGCGAGGTCAACCGGCGCGCCTTATACCGGGCGTTGAGCCGTGTAACGACCTCGTCCGTCAGATCCATGCGCGGGCTCCAGTAAATAACCTTCTGCAGGATGATCTGCTGGCGCACCTGCGTCGTTGATTGCGGCATCGCCTCTGGCAGCCGATCAGCGGCGAGTACAACGTCGATCCCCCTTTCCTCCGCGACCTCGCGTACGATCTCTTGAATGTCCATATAGATGTTGTGCAACGACTCGGCAAGCCCCTGTTCGATCTTCTGCCCCTCGCTCTCGGCGAACCACTGCAGCTCCGCTTCGAGCAGGGCAAACTGCTTGTGGCGCTGCTCAAACTCCTCGGTGCCGGGCTTAAACTCCTCTTGCAGCGATTGTCCCGTGCGTTGAATCTTCTCCTGCATTGCCTTGCGCTGCTCGTTGAACCTGACGCGTCGCTGTTCAAACTGAGCTTCGAGGTCGCGCGTTAACAGGTATCGCGCCGAAACAGCCGGTACGTCGACGACCGCTACTTTCGTGAATCCATACACATCCTGCTGACCGATGGTCATCAACACCGCGGCCATGAACCATGAGAGAAACGTCATGTCGATTTCCTTGGAAAAAAATCCAAACGATTGCCGATGCGATTCCGGCACCATTGTCGCCACCAGCACCGGTGGAACAACCCCCGAAACGATCGCCACCCAGGTATTCACGCGTTTCCGTGTCTGGCGCGGCACCGGTCTGCCGTGGGAGAATGATAAGACAATGGCCGGCAATTGCGCCGGCCATGGGTTCCTGCAGTCTTGTCCATAGGCTCACACGTCAACCGATGCCGAAAAACGCGCTGATCTGCGGCGCGAACTTCACGATCATCCCCGCGAACACGATGCTGACCATGCTCATCAGCTTGATAAGAATGTTCAGGCTGGGCCCCGACGTGTCCTTGAACGGGTCGCCCACGGTGTCACCTACCACGCCCGCTTTATGGGCATCGCTGCCCTTCCCGCCGTGGTGACCGAGCTCGACCCACTTCTTGGCATTGTCCCACGCACCACCGGCGTTGGCCATGAAGATCGCCATGGCAAAGCCGCTGGTCAGCCCACCGGCCAGCAATCCCATCACGCCGGGGACATCGAAGAGAAGCCCAACGATGACTGGGATAAGAATCGCCAGGAGCGAGGGCAAGATCATCTCGCGTTGGGCGCCGCGCGTGGAGATGGCCACGCAGTTGGCATAGTCCGGGATTTTCTCTCCCCGATGTTCAATCTGCATTCTAGGCCAGTTGTCGGAGTTATTGGCGAACTCTTCGTCCTTACCCTGGTCACGGAGGTAGGATTTCATTTTGTTGAACTGATTGCGGCACTCGAGCATCATCTGGTTCGCCGCCCGTCCGACGGCCTGCATCGTCATCGAGCAGAACACAAACACCAACAAGACGCCGCTGAAAAGGCCGCAGAGCGTCTTGGGATTCATCAACGTCACGTTGTAAAACGTCATGTACTGAGCCAGCGACGCGCGCCGGGCCGAAACCAGGCGCAGAGTATGCCCGTCAATAGTCGCGGTCCGCACATGCTCCTCGTCAGGCTCGGACAACCCCGTCACGGTGGTGCCAACGCTGAGCGTCTCGGGGGCCGGGTTTGGCTCCAAGATCATCAGACAATCGAAGTCTCTATCGCCGGTTCCTTCACTGATGCGCATCGCGAGCTTGCCGTGTCCGTAGTAGACTGCCTCATCCAGACTGGGTGCGCTAGCGATCTCGACGATTTCCGCCCCCGCCTGACGAATCTGCCCGATGCGAACCTCTTCGACATACGCCGCGAGAAGCGCCAACGCCGTCAAAGCCGCCGAACCGATGGCAAAACCCTTGCCCGTTGCGGCCGTCGTGTTGCCTAACGAGTCCAAAGCATCAGTGCGCTTGCGGACTTCCGGATCCTGACCCGTCATCTCTGCATTACCGCCGGCGTTGTCGGCGATCGGACCATACGCATCGGTTGCTAGCGTGATGCCGAGCGTCGCCAACATGCCGACGGCGGCGATGCCCACACCATAAAGACCCAGAAGGAATTCCTCGTTACCGCCGGCAGCGATGTATGCCACCAGGATGGCCACGATGATCGTCGTCAGTGAAGCCCACGTGCTCCGCATGCCGGTCGCGATACCGGCGATAATGACAGTGGCCGGTCCCGTTATCGCTTGCTCGCTGATCTTCTTGGTGGGGGAATAGTCGTAGCTGGTGTAATACTCGGTGGCAAAGCCGATGATGTTGCCGGCGACAAGACCGGCCAGGATCGCGATCCAGACGCCCCACCACCTGACCCCCTCAATACCACTGAGGAGCAACCCGCAGACGAGCAGAGCAGCCACCGCGATCAGCACGCTGCTCCCCCAAACACCCGTGCGCAAGGCGTTGAGCAACTCACCCATCGAGGCGTCTTCCTTGGTCCGAACCATGTAGATTCCGACAATCGACAACAGGATGCCTACACCGGCAAGCACCATCGGAGCCGTCAGCATCTTGAACGCGGCGTTATAACCGGCGCCCTCGCCGCCGTAGAGGGCGGCGGCGGCGGCCACGCCCAAAGCAGCCGTGGCGAGAATCGATCCACAGTACGACTCGTAAAGGTCGGCGCCCATACCGGCGACGTCACCGACGTTATCGCCAACGTTGTCGGCAATCGTGGCCGGGTTGCGAGGGTCGTCTTCGGGAATCCCAGCTTCCACCTTACCAACTAAATCCGCACCGACGTCGGCTGCCTTGGTGAAGATTCCGCCGCCGACACGGGCGAACAATGCCTGAGAACTGGCACCCATGCCGAACGTCAGCATGACGACCGTAATCTCGTTGAGGCTCATGTTTTTGGCGAAGTCAAAGGGCAGGATCCCGGACTTGAGCAGCAAGAACCACATAGCGATGTCGATCAGGCCGAATCCGACGACCACCAGACCCATCACCGCACCACTGCGGAACGCCACGACCAGCCCGTCATTGAGCGATTTCCTCGCTCCGGCCGCCGTGCGATGCGACGCCCTTGTGGCGGTGTTCATCCCCAGCCAGCCACACAGACCGCTGAAGAAACCACCGGTGAGGAACGCGGCAAAGACGATCTCGTGCTGCGCGTGCAGTACGTGCCCCATGATCCAGAGGAGAATGGAGACGATCACGAAGAACCCGGCGACCACCTTGTACTGACGCCGAAGATAGGCCAACGCGCCGTCGCGGACATACCCCGATATCCGGATCATGTCCTCGTCACCTTCGTCCGAGTCCAGCATCTCGTAGTAGAATCGCCATGCGAAGTAGAGGGCGGCGGCGGAACTGATCGGAGCGATCAACCAGATGACCCAGACCCACCAGGAGACCGACGGGGCCGCTGGCGCTTCCGGCGAGGACGCTTCAGGCGCGGGAGCTTCGGGCGTCGGCGCTGTGGGCGTTTCAGCCACATCGAGCCTGGGAGCTTCATCCTGACCGAACGCGACGGCGGAACCGACAACAATGACGCAGAACACCGCAAGCAATGGAAATACGCAGCAAAGACGTTTCACGTTCAACGGGGACTCTCCTTACAGGCCGAAACATCCATTCCTCGGACACTCCGACATTCTTAACCGACGGCGACCCGTAGCACCGGACACCGGCACAGCCTGATGAGCGCAACCATCTATCAACGATAAACTTGCCGACCGGCCTGCACACGAACGCCAATCGCGTTGGCCGATCGTCGGGACTATACCAAAACGACGGACCGCTGCCAAACGGTACTCAACCTGCTTGTCGCGGCCCGCGCGCCCGTTCCGCCAACCAGAACCGCAGGTCAGCGTCCATCACAGCGCGATGATCTGCTGCTTGGTGACATCTAAAACGCCGCGGTCCGTTATGCGCAGCTCGGGAATGACGGACAGGCACAGGAACGATAGTGTTCCGAATGGGGCGGGCAACGGACATCCGAGGCTTTGGGCAGCCTGTGTAACCTGGTCGAGTTGGCCCCGAACTGTCTGAAAGTGCTCCGTGGAAATAAGACCGGCCACCGCGAGCGGCAGGCGAGCGACGACCGAGCCGGCAGAGACTACGACTAATCCGCCGCCCATCTCGGCCAGAACACGCACACAAACCAACATGTCTCGGGGATTGGTCCCGGCCACCACAAGGTTATGAGCGTCATGGGCGACGGATGAACCCAGGGCGCCGTCACGGCGGAACCCGAATCCGCGTACCAATCCCACGCCAATGCGGCCCGTAGCCCGGTGCCGTTCGATGCAGGCGATTAACGCCACATCCCGTTCGGGATCAAAGACCCATTGCTTCGTGGACGGGTCGATGCGGATCGCACAGGACTCGTGCTTAGTGACAATACTGTCAGGCACAATGCCAATCAACGGGCACCGATCGCCGCTGGGACGAAGCTCGAAGTCCGTCTCGTCAAGTGTGCCGAGGTGAATTGTGTTCTCGTGCGCAACGGCTGGGCGATCCTCTTGTACCTCATACTGACCGTCGCGCGCTACGACCTTGCCGTCCTTGATGACCATGTGAGGCGTAAAGTCAGCCAGATCTTGCACGACAAACAGGTCGGCGCGATAGCTAGGTGCCACCGCTCCGCGATCGGTCAGCCCGTAATGTCGAGCGGGAATCAGTGAAGCATGACGAACCGCACGGGCAGCGGGAACGCCACCGGCCACAATCCGACGTAGCAGGCCGTCCAGATGACCCTGGTCCATGAGATCGTCAACATGAATATCGTCTGTGACAAGACACCAATCGCCCAGCCTCTCCTCGACCATGAGCGGCAGGAAAGTATCCAGGTTACGGGCGCTTGAGCCCTCACGCACCTGAATAAGCATTCCAAGGCCAGCTTTGGCAAGAGCTTCCTCGACGGTAGTGGATTCGTGATCGGAGCGTATACCTACCGCGACATAGGCGGCCAGTTGCTCACCCGTGAGTCCTGGTGCGTGCCCGTCCACAGGCACGCCGTGAGCCTGCGCATCGGCGACCTTCTGCAAGACCTCCGGATCTCCACCGAGAATGCCGGGGAAGTTCATCATTTCGGCGAGGCCGCACACTCGCGGATGTTTCAGAAGCTCGGCCACAGCGTCGGATTCCAGGACCGCGCCGGCGCTCTCCCAACTGCTGGCCGGCACGCACGAAGGCGCCATGAAGAACACATCGAGCGGCGCCCCTGCACTGGCGTCAATCAACAGTTGGATGCCTGTTATCCCCGCGACGTTGGCAATCTCATGCGGGTCGGCGAGCACCGTGGTCGTGCCGCGCGGCACAATCACTCTGGCAAGCTCCGCCGGCAAAAGTAGCGTACTCTCAAGGTGTATGTGAGCATCGATGAGGCCGGGCAGGATCGCCTGACCGGAGAGTGACACCGTCTCGTCCGCCTGCCAGTCGTAGAGGCCGACACCGGCAATCCACCCATCAGCGATCACCACGTTCGCCGGTTCGACCCGCTCGGTGAAGACGTTGACCGCTTGGCCGCCGCGCAGCAGAAGATCACCCGGCTCCTGCCCCAACGCGACACGTACGCGCCGCTGGAGCATTTGCACGTCAGCCATCGAAAAGGATGAAGGATGAGGGATGAAGGATGAATCGCTCGCAGTGCCCCTCGCCTTATTCATCCTTCATCGTTCCTCAAGAAGGTGGATTGGGGTATCAGACTCTACGGCTGGAGCGGATTCTGTCTTCGTGCAGCATACTGCATGGAGTCGGCGCCCGCTTACTCCGGTGGATCCGCGCGTGCTAAAGCACGCGGCTTGCTGCACGGAAACGAAAAACGCTCTAGGACTGCTCATCGGTGGAAATATACCCGACGTACGGAAGTTCGCGGTGGAGACCGGCGCAGTCGATTCCGTACCCCACCACAAACCGGTCGGGGATTTCAAAACCGACGTAGTCGATCTTGACCGGGACGCGTCGCCGGGTGGGTTTGTCCAGAAGGGCGCAGAGCCGCAGGCCGGCTGGGTTTTTCTTGCTCACGTGCTCGATAAGCCAAGCGGTTGAGATCCCCGTGTCCACGATGTCATCCACCAGCAGAACGTGCTCCCCTTCAACGGGCTGAGTCAAGTCAAGCCGGAGTTCCACATGCCCGGATGTCACCGTGTCGTCGCCGTAAGTCGAGACCATTACAAAACCGCATCGAACCGGGATGCTCAGCTCGCGCAGCAGGTCAGCCATAAACACAAAGGCGCCGTGCAGCACACCGACGACCAAGATGGACTTGTCGACATAGTTGGCGGAAATCTCTTGGGCAAGCTCCCGGACGCGCCCGGCCAGTGTGGGCGCGGATATCAAGCAGGGAATCTGATTCTCCACTCCGTCAACGGGTGTGTTGGGGGATTGAGCAACCTTCATCGGAACCTCCCGCAAATGACGATAGAGCTCACCACCATGCATTGTACTCGCCTCACGGGGCGTTGGCGAGGCTGACCACCGGCGATTTCGACTGGTCGCGGGTTTCGGCGCGCCGGGACCACGCGACACTCACCTGTACGCAGATTTAACGTTGACGACACAGTAGTCGCTGCCCTCAACGCACCCGGCTCGGGCAACGCTGCAACCGACGCCACCGACTGGTATACTCACCGCCGTGATGACTACCGTGCAACCAGGTTTTGCCAGCGTAGCCGTAGAGCCGGTGGATATGACGGTCCCGGTTGAATCGGCCGTTGTGAGTTTCGGCGCCGCAGCAGCCCCCGCCATTCTCGGAAGTTGTCTTCCGGACGAGAATTACGGGCGGTTCTCGATACTTGCATGTGATCCGGTCGAGGTGTTCTCCGTCAGCCATCTCCGGTCGGGATGCCCGCTTCACGCATTGCGGGACCGCGTAGCTTCGTATCCGACCGTTTGCGGCCCGGCCGCCGGTCTTCCGTTCGTCGGAGGCTGGATCGGGTTTATTACCTACGAGGCCGGGCTCACCATTGAACGGATCGAGTGCACCACGAGGCACGAACCGCCGTTGCCGCTTTTGAGATTCTGCCTCTACGATTCAGCCGCCATCTACGACCATCAGGCCCGGCAATGGTATTTAGTCGCCGTCGATTGGCCTAACCCACTGGCACGGCACCGGCCTCCGGTGGCGGACCGTCTTGCCGCTCTGCGTATGCGGCTTGAGGACGCCGCCTCCATCGATCCGACCATTCCGCCACCGACACCCGCAACCGCGCCGCCGAGGCCGAACATGTCTCACGAGGCATACCTGGCCAAAGTCGACCGCGCGAAACGTTACATCGCCGCCGGTGATATCTACGAGGTTAATCTCACGCAACGCTTCACGACGCATACCGATGCTTCGCCGCTGAGCGTGTATCGCCGGTTGTGTCGATCGAGTCCTTCACCACACGCCGCTTTCCTGCAATGGGATGACGTTGCGGTTGTCTCCTGTTCACCGGAGCTGTTTCTGAGATTGAGTGATGGACACGTGGTCACGCGCCCCATCAAGGGGACCCGCCCGCGCGTCGGCGATACGCGAATGGACGCAGCCTATCGACGCGAGCTGGTCGAGAGTGAAAAGGATCGTGCGGAACTGACGATGATCATCGACCTGCTGCGCAACGATCTTGGCCGGGTGTGCTCTTTCGGAAGTGTGCGCGTGATCCGCGCCGACGAGATCGAGGAGCATCCAACGGTCTTCCATCGCGTCGCCACCATTGAAGGCGATTTACGACCCGAGCATGACTGGCTCGACCTGCTTCTCGCCACGTTTCCCGGTGGTTCGATCACCGGGGCGCCGAAGATCAGGGCGATACAGATCATCGACGAGCTCGAGCCGACGGCGCGCGGCGTCTATTGCGGGTCGATCGGTCTGATCGGTCTGGACGGCTCGATGTCCCTCAATATAGCGATCCGGACGATGGTACAGTCGGGCAGCGTCGTTAATCTCTACGCCGGCGGCGCCATCGTCGCCGACAGCATGCCCGAGGAGGAATACAATGAGATCATCGCCAAGGCTAGGGGCATGCTGCTGGCACTTGCGTGTGAGGCGCCGGTGATATCACCACTCCCACAGGAGGTGACAATAGCTTGACAAATACGGTCTACCTCAACGGTTCGTTTACACCTGAATCCAACGCCAGCGTGGGTATTTACAACGGCGGCTGGCTCCACGGGGCCGGCCTGTTCGAGACCATGCGGGCACAGAACGGCCGGGTCTTTCGCCTCGAATCGCACATCGAGCGCCTCCGCCGATCCGCCTCAAAGTTGCTGGTCCCGATCGAGCGCGATGCGCTGCCGGATGAGGGAGTTTTTGCCGAACTGCTCAAGCGCAACGGGCTTAAGGCCGCACGAGTCCGCCTCACGGTAACCACCGGATCCGTGCGCGGTGATCAACCGGCGGAGGCTCCTGATCTTACCGTATGCGCAACGGCCGCACCGCTAACCGCTTATCAGCCGAGTTTCTACGAGAAGGGCGTGCACGTGGTCGTATGTGACTTCAAAGTGTCACCCAGTGACCCGGTTGCCGGGCACAAGACGACGTGTTACCTGCCGCGTCTTCTCGGCCTGTGTCAGGCGCAGCGCGTGCAATGCATAGAGGCGCTGTGGTTTACGACCGCCAATCGCCTGGCTGAAGGATCGATCAGCAACGTGCTGATCGTGCACAAAGGCGTCTTGAAAACCCCGCCGCTCGATACGCCGGTCCTGCCCGGGATCGCCCGCGGGATTGCCCTTAAGATCGCATGTGAGACCGCGATCGAGGTTCAGGAATGCCCATTAAACGTCAACGACCTACTCGATGCGGACGAGGTCATCCTGACCAATGCAGTCATGCAGGTGATGCCCGTTGTCCGTGTCGAGAGACATGACATCCGCGACGGCCGGGTCGGCCCGATGGCGAAAAGACTACTCGACGAATATCGCGGGCGTGTGAGAAAGGAGTGCGGCAGCGAATGAACAAACAGTCACAGACAAGAGCCTCGTGCACGGTAGCCGATGTCTGCACGACCATGGAGGCGATCGCGCCGACCGGATTGGCGCAGACCTGGGACAACGTCGGTTTGCTTGCCGGAGATCGTCAGTCCCCGATCCGCCGCGTGCTGACGTGTATCGATCTGACCGCGGCGGTCGTCGGGGAGGCTTTGCGCGAGAAGGTCGACCTGATCCTGGCGTATCACCCGCCGATCTTCAAGCCCATCTCATCCCTTCAGGCCGACAGCACGGGGACGGACGCCGTCGTCTTTGAATGCATCCGAAACGGTGTCGCGATCTACGCGGTGCACACGGCCCTCGACGCCGCCGACGGCGGGACAAATGACGTCATCGCGTCACTTTGTAACATCAAGAACACGGAGCCGCTCGAGTGGGTCGATCAGCCAGCGGTCGACGAATGCAAGCTTGTGGTTTTTGTCCCAACGGATCGCCTGAACGACGTATCCGACGCAATGTTCGGCGCCGGCGCCGGGCATATCGGTGACTACAGCCACTGCAGCTACCGGACGGCCGGTGAGGGCACATTCTTCGGCGGCGAGACGACGAAGCCGGCCGTCGGCCGGCAAGGGTGTATGGAAACCGTCGACGAGACCCGCCTCGAAACCATCGTTCCAACGAACGTGCTGCCGGCCGTCGTGACCACAATGGTCAAGGCTCACCCCTACGAGGAGCCGGCGTTCGACATCTATCCGCTCAAACCGAAACCCGTTCGCGGAATTGGCCGGGTTGGGAAACTGCCTCGTCCAATCACGCTGCGTGGACTGGCCCGAAACCTTAAGCGCACGACCCAGGCGCTGTGCGTGCAGGTCGTAGGCCCACAGGACCGCAGTGTCACCCGGGCCGTCATCATTGTCGGAGCCGCGGGCGACATGCCCCTCCGCATCCCGCTTGCGCTGAATGATGTGATCATCACTGGCGAAATCCGCCACCACGACGCACTCGCGATACAGCGCCGCGGTTGCACGGCCATCGCCCTGGGACACTGGGCCAGTGAACGTCCGGTACTTGCGCCACTCGCCAAGCGGCTCCAAGCAGCACTCCCGCGAATCACGGTCAGCGTAAGCGAATCCGATGAGGATCCCTTCCGTGCGTTGTGACGGATTGGTGACACGAAGCCGCCGTAACCTGATCGGGCAATCGTAGGGCGTGGCGGAAAACCTGTGACACCAGCAGTATCAGACTCCCTGATCTTTACGGGACAACGCCCTTTGAAGGGCATGGTTCGACTTCTCGTCGTAAACCAGTCGAGCGAGCTTAAAGCGTGTCCGGTTTCAGCAGCGTGATCCGGAAGCACGATCCCTTGCCGACTTCTGAGGCGACGGTGATGGTGCCGCCCATCATATGCACGAGTCCGTGCACGATCGCCAGCCCGAGCCCGATTACCTCACCCGTCCCCGACGCCGCGACATCCTTCGTACTCCAAAACGGTTCAAAGATACGCGATTTAACGGACTCATCGAGACCGCAACCCGTGTCACCAACGAGGATAATTACCGAACCGTTGTCGACCGACACGTCAACAAGCAATGAACCACCCTCCGGCATGGCCTCGATGGCATTCTGCGTGAGGTTTTCGAGAATCGTCATCATGTGTACGTGTGGGACGGGCACATGAGGTAGCTCGCCCAAACCGAGCGTAAACTCGATGCTCCGCCCCTTGATGCTCTCTTCGATCCGGGCCGCCAGCTCCCGGACCACCTTGGTCAGATCACTCAGGTCGTCGGCGCGACGGTCGCCTTCCGCAAAGGCGAGCAAGGCGTTCACCAACGTCGTCGCCCTTTGCAGCGCAACGCCTGTCTGCTCAAGAATCTGGCTCTTAATCGCGGGATCACCACTGGCGCCGGCGTAGTCGATGCTCGTCACCATGCCGCCGAGGATGTTGTTGAAATGATGGGCGATGGCGCCGGCCATCTCACCCAAGGCGACCATCTTCCGGCTTTCGGAGAGTTCGTTCTGCAGACTGATTCGACGCGTGATGTCCCGAACGCAGATGGATGCGCCGATCCGCTCGCCGGACTCGGACACCACCGGGGCAATCGTCCCCGCCAGCTCGCGACCTTCGCCGCGTGGATCGCGCTGTTCGAACTCGAGCTGGATCGTCTCGCCGGTCTCAATGGCTCGGCGCAGCATCTGTTCGGCCACTTCACGGCGCTCTTGCGGTAAGATCTGACTGACGGGCATCCCGATCATCCGGTCCGCGGCTGCCCCGAACGTCCGCGCCGCGGCGGCGTTCCAGATGCGAATGTTCAAATCGAGGTCGGTGGCAATCAGTGACACACCGAGGTGCTCACAAAGCTGATGGTAGTAACTGTCGGAGCCGATCTCGGACATGTCCGTCGCCGGTATGGATCATCAAGGAGGCCGACGCTTCACACCCCGTGTCTGGTAGGGCTGAGGCGTCACACAGAACAACGTCTCGTATCGCTTCCCGGATAGCTCGAAGGTCAGGAAACGACTGCCGATCAGATACTCATTCCCCGATTGTCCGTCCAACCCGACGACGAGGAACTCGTCCGTGCTCAACGTTAGTAGGGCACTCAAATCTGAAAACACGTGCTGGTCATAGGCCGGAGCCTGCCGGATGATGCCGTCCCGCTTCTCCCAGGTCATGACGCCCTGATCGTGGCGTATCTCAAAGCTGAGCCCAAGATCGGTACACCCGCCGAGTTCGGGATGATACGCATAGTCGAGGTTGAACAGCTTATCACCCGCGGGAAACGTCTTTCCGACCAGACGCCCGTCACGACCGTAGCTGAAGATCGACTCAGGCTTATCGATGCCCGAAAGCTTGATCGTCAGCGGCAGACCTCGCTGTGCCGCCAGCGTATCCCGGCGGACCTCGGCGCCGGCGGCCTCGATGATCGCCCGAATTGCCGGCCAGTCATACGGTGAGGCTGCTCCTACCCGTAACCCGTTGCGCGCCAGGCGGGATATGAGTTCGGAATCCACGCGTAATTCGTCGACATGATTCCAGATCTTTCGTGAGTGCCGTACCCCGTCGATCGGAAAATCAACCCGCACGACGTCGAACAGAAGATCGACGACGCGAATTTCGTCCGCAGGCGCGGGCCTCTTACGGAGCATGAAGGATGAGGATTCGCCGGCTGCCGAGGTGTTGACAGCCTCGTGAGGAGAACGCTGCGTACCTCCCATCCCCAGCCAGGATGACAGGGAACTGCAACCTACCAACAACAACCCCCCGGCCAGGAGGGCTGCCAACCGGCCACACACAATGCGACATCTCATCACATGAACCACGGCGTCAGTATATGGGACCGGGATGTCCGCAGTCAAGACCGGCCGGACTGCGTCGCGTGTCACCAAGGCACCTGATGGGGCTGGCATGACCTTTCAGTGATATCTGGCCACGATCGGCATGCGCCGACCGGTGCCAAACGCTCGGCTCGTTACCTTCAAACCGACCGGTGACTGCTTGCGTTTGTACTCGTTTCGATCGACCATCCGGGTCACGCGATCCACGGTCGCCCGATCGAATCCCGATGCGACAATATCATCGACGGGCTCCTGCCGCTCCACGTACTGTTCCAGGATCGCGTCCAAGATGTCATAGGGAGGCAGCGTATCCTGATCGGTCTGATTCTCGCGGAGTTCCGCCGACGGCACTTTCGTGATGGTCCGCTCCGGGATCAGCGGGCGACCGGCTGACTCGTTTATGTCATGGGCCAGCTCGTATACGACGGTTTTGGGTACGTCGCTCAAGACGGCCAGACCACCGCACATATCCCCATACAACGTGCAATAGCCGACCGCGAGTTCGCTTTTGTTTCCCGTCGTAAGCAGCAGCGACCCGAATTTGTTGGACAGTGCCATCAGTATGTTGCCGCGGATTCGGGCCTGGATGTTTTCCTCCGCGACCGTGGACGCGTCGGGTGCAGCCTTTGCGAAATGCGGGGCCACCGCTTCCTCCATCGCACGATGAACGTCATCGATGGGAACGATGGTAAAGCCGATTCCAAGATTCTCCGCGAGCCGTCGTGCGTCCTCGATGCTGTGCGTGCTGCTGAATCGTGACGGCATGGCGACACCCTGCACGCGTTTTGCCCCGACGGCCTCCACCGCCAGCGCCGCCGTTACGGCCGAGTCGATGCCGCCCGACAAACCCACGACCGCCGTCTCGAACCCACACTTCTCAAGGTAATCCCGCACGCCGAGCACTAGCGCGCGTCGAACACCGCCGACGCGATCCGGATAGGCCTCAATTCCAGCTTTGCCCGGCGCGTCAAGGTCGACGATCAGCAGGTCTTCCGCAAACGCTTTGGCCCGGGCGACAACGCGACCGCTCGCGTCAAGCACGAGGCTTGCCCCGTCGAATATTAAATCGTCGTTCCCCCCGACCTGATTCACGTAAACCAGCGGCACGCCCCGCTGCCGGATCTGCTCAGCGAACAGGTCCTCGCGTATCCGTTGAGCACCCACCCGATATGGCGACGCGGACAGGGTGATCAGCAGGTCAGCCCCGGCGGCAACGGTTTGCTCGATCGGATCGACTCCATAGACCCGACGGCCCTGAAACTGACGGTTATTCCACAGGTCCTCACAAATCGTCAACCCGACGCACCTCCGCTCGCCGTCGGCGTCCAGGGGAATTGTCCGCACCTGCGTACCGGCGTTGAAGTAGCGTCTTTCGTCGAAGACATCGTACGTCGGCAGCAGCCTTTTGGCATAGGTCGCCCGGACCGCACCGTCGTGGCAGACGGCCGCCGCGTTAAAGTTGCCCTCCCCGGCCCCGCTCGGATCGGGCTGGATAAACCCGACCACGGCTGTCATGTCAGTGCACCGAGACGCGATGTATTCGACGGCGGACACATTCCTGCACACCATATCCTGCCGCAACACCAGGTCCTTTGGCGGATAGCCAAAAACCGCCAGTTCGGTTGAGACGACCAGCCGTGCCCCTGTGGATCGGGCGCGCTCGATGCCGTCCAGAATCCGCTTAGTGTTGCCTTCGATATCCCCGACGGTTGGATTGATTTGAGCGAGCGCGATCTTCATCCTTCATCCTTCCGCCTTCATTCCTCATCCTTCAGTATTGTAGCGGCGGCGGCGTAGCGCGCAAAGAAAGCGAGACCAACGGTACTCTTCTTTGTTCGGGCCGGAGAGAGGATGATCGAAGAGCTTGTTCCGCTGGCCTCGCTATTTCAGTGAAAAACCGGACTCACCGGTTTCTGTCGGGAGAATACTCCTATTGCACTCAACACCGGATAAAGGCCCAGGAGCGGCCGGGTGGCACGGTCCAACTTCGTCAGGTCGTGGTCGCCTCCAAGACCACAGCCAGGCTTACGCTTGACGATGGCGCTCGGAGCACGGCATTATCGGTTGCCCAACCTCCACTCCGACAGTAGCAATTGCTGTGCCGCGCCGTCCGTAATCCTTCGGTTGCGCATTGGCGATTGTGTCCATTACACAATCCCAATCCCCAATCTCCACTAGCAACGGACTGGGGTAGACGCCGCAGAGCTTTGCGTGCAATTCCTCAGTCGAGCAAATACGCCTATCTAATATACCGCAGGCTGTCCTGATTGCTATGGCGTAAATACGCCATAGGCTTGGCCAAAATAAAGTTAAATTTCTTAATCATTTGATCTCATTCAGGAGGGACCCTGCGTCAACCGCACACTTGCCTCGGACGCCTCCAGAGATGCGTGACAGATTCGGCGGGTGGCATAGGCAAGCGGTGCAGCACTACGCGGGCGGCTGCAATCCGGGCTTGCCTACGAGAAATCCAGCAATCGGGCATGAATAGATAGCTTGCCCGAGCAGATGCCGGTTTTTCGCTGCCCACGGGCAAGGACTGCCTAGGATGCTTGCTCGACCGGTCGGAGGCTTTATCGGAGGTAGTCCTTGCCCAGGTCATCCAAGTGCATGTCCCGAAGCCACAGGCCTGTACGGGAGTTAATCCGAGGAATAACATATCGTGCTGTCGGGCGCATCGTGCCAATCCCACGGGTTCGCTGGAGCGGTCCCATGCGACCCTCGCGGCGTGATTTTCGGGTATAGTTGCGTATCTGAGGGATCCGCTTGGTGCGGAATCGGCCTCAAGACGTGTATCGGACACTGGTCAATGCGCGCGGTCGAGAACGTTTGGATTCTGGCCAGACCTGGGAGAAAACCATGAGTGACGGACCGACAGGCGGTGGGTTTCACATCGACTCCGATTGGAAGGAGGAGGCCGCCCAGGAGAAGGCGCGGCTTGCGGAGCAGGAGAAGCAGCAGCGGCAGAAGGAACAGGTGACCGGTGGCACGACGGCGGAGGCGGGGGCGGGGGCGGGGGCGGCCACGTTCGTGGAGCTGATCAACCTGCTTGCGATGCAGGCGATGGTCGGGCTCGGCGGCTTTCAGGGACCCCGTGGCGAGCGCATTCCACCGAATCCGGCGGTGGCTAAGCACCATATTGACCTTCTGGAGATCTTGCAGAAAAAGACCGAGGGAAACCTCACCGATGAGGAAAAACTCGCTCTTGACGGCGTGTTGTATGAACTGCGGATGCAGTACGTGCAGGCCGCTACGGTTCCGCCGCCTTCGGGACAGGAGAAGGAGAAGAAATAGCCGTCGCTCGCCGGACCCGCTGGAAGATGAAAACCCGCCGCAATGACAGCGGCTGTTCGTAGAACATCATGCTCGTCGTTATCCCGATCCGTACCGAATCCAAGATCCGCCGCACGCCGCTGGTCAATTACATCCTGATCGGTGCCAATGCCTTCCTATTTCTCATCTTCAACGAGGCGATGGCGGGCAAGGCGATCATATTGTTCAAGACGCAGTATCTGGCCTTCCACTCGGACGCCCCGGCGTTCTACCAGTTTTTCACCTACCAGTTTCTGCACGCCGACGCCTTGCACCTGCTCGGCAACATGTTGTTTCTGTGGGTGTTCGGTAACAGCGTTAACGCCAAGATGGGCGATGTGCCGTATCTCCTTTTCTATCTGGCCGGTGGTGTTTTCGCCGCCTGGGGATACGCCCTGGTTGCGGAGACACCCTCTCATCTGGTCGGTGCGTCCGGCGCGATCGCCGCGGTGACCACGGCCTATTTGGCGCTGTTCCCGCGCAGCCAGGTAACCGTTTTGGTGTGGTTGTTCATTTTCATCCATTTCTTCGAACTGCCCGCGATGATCATCATCGGTTTGAAGGTCATCGTCTGGGACAACATCATCGCGCCGAGTCTCGGCGGGCAGGGTGCCGTCGCTCACAGCGCGCATCTGGCCGGTTATTTCTTCGGCTTCGTCAGCGCCTTGGGGATGCTGTTTTTGCGTGCGTTGCCGCGGGATCAGTTCGACATCCTGGCGTTGTGGAAGCGTTGGCACCTGCGTCGTGAGTTTGCCGCCGCCATGTCCGATCCGGCTACAGCCGCCCAGGCGCAGCACGGATCGGTGGCGCGGGCGACACCGGCCGATCCACGGCAGCGGGCGATCAATGAACAACGCTTCGATCGGATCGCCAATCTTCGAAGCCGCATCAGCGAGGTGCTGGAACGGCGCGACGCCCCAGCCGCCGTCGAGCTGTACGAGCAGTTGATCGCCGTCGATCCTGCGCAATGCCTGTCGGAGCGTCACCAGCTTGACATCGCGCGGGAGTGCTACCGTACGGAACGCTTCTCCCAGGCGGCCGTCGCGTTCGAACGCTACGTGGAGGTTTATCCGCATTCGACGGAAGTGGGGAATGTGCGGTTGCTCTTGGGCATCATCTACGCGCGGGATCTGCGGCAGTATGAGGCGGCTGACAAGCACTTGACAGGGTCGATGGAGACGCTGCGGGATCACGCGCGGCGCGATCAGTGTTTCCAATGGCTGACAAATGTTCGAGTGGCGTTGGGGCGACCCGCGCCCGAGATGTGATAGGAACATCACGCGATGCCGGAACTGGCCTATTTGAATGGAACGTTCAGCCCGATCGTCGAGGCGAAGGTCTCAATTGAGGATCGCGGCTTTCAGTTCGGGGACGGGGTTTATGAGGTTGTCGTCGCTTACGACGGTCGGTTATTTCTGCTCGAGCCGCACATGCGGCGTCTTCGACGAAGCTGCGCGGCGATTCGTCTTGAATACGATTTTGACGCGAACCCGCTCGAACCGATCATCGTCGACGGGCTGCGTCGCAGTCGGTTTCCCGACGCACTGATCTATATTCAACTGACACGCGGCGTCGCCCCGCGTGCTCACGAGATCCCCGAAAAGAGCACACCGACAGTCGTTATGACCTTCAAGCGGTTGCCAACCTTGCCCGAGGGACTGCGGCAACGCGGCGCCCGGGTTATCACAACACTCGATACGCGCTGGGCGAACTGTTATGTCAAAGCCATCACCCTTTTGCCCAACGTGCTCGCCAAACACGAGGCGATGCGCCGCGGCTACGATGACGCGATCTTCGTCACCGAGACGGGCGAAGTTCGCGAGTGCACCTCCTCAAACATATTCATCGCCGAGGGCGGCCAGTTGCGGATCCCACCGCGAACCGAGTCGATCCTGCACGGTGTTACGCAGGGATTTTTGCTCGAATGTACCGCAGCGATCGGCCTTACCGTCGAAGAGAGCGTCATCGACCTTGAGGCACTCCGCGCCGCCGACGAGGTTTTCATGTCCGCTACGACCGTTGAAGCGCTCGGGATCACATCAATCGATGACCGGCCGGTTGCCGACGGACGGGTCGGGCCAATCACCCACCGGATGTACCAGGAATTCAAGAAACACGTGCGGCAACGAAGCTGAATGCATGTCGTCAGAGGCGAATGAAGCAGCCGGACTCGACCTGCAAGATTGTCCACTTCCGGACATAACGGCGGTAAGCGGTCGTGCAATTGCCCGGCGGATTGCCACCCGTTTCTGACCAGCCGGAGGCCCTTGACCGGCCATTCGGATAACGAATACTTGAGGATGTATGAACTGACGACCAGGGATGGTCGATCCCAAAGGAACACGAATTACGGAGGTCTACCCCATGTACCGGTATTTGCCCCTGCTGATCATCGTCGCCCTGATTCCCGGGTGCGGTCTGTTGTCTGATCTGTTCGGACCGTTCGACAGCGAGACAGGCTCGTCGGAACTGAAGACGTTCGAGTCGGAGAAGGAACTGGCCGACTACTTTGCTGACCAGATTGCGGCGCGCAACCGACAGTTCACCGAAGTCGATGTCTTCGGCCGCTCCCAAGGTGGCGCGCTGGACCTTACGGCCGACGAGGCGGCAGGCAGCGGGTCAGATGGCGACGCTGGTGCTCCACCTGCCCCTGAAGCCCCGACGTCCGAGGCCGGGGGAAACGTCAACACAGGTGCATCCGACGATGACTTCTCACAGACGACGATACAGGAGGAAGGAGTCGACGAGGCTGACGTTGTCAAGACGGACGGCACGTACCTCTACATCATCCACGGCGAATGGGATGGCAGCACGCTGCGAATTGTCCGCGTGTCACCACCCGAGCAGCTTGCCTTGCTGAGCGAAGTCTCACTCGAGGGTTACGGTCGGGAGATCTACCTTCATGATGGCAAGGTTGTGGCACTAACGGAAATGAGTGGTGGGTTTTACGGGATCGGAAGCGGCGGGGTCTCGGTTGGGTCTGGCCCCGTTCCGGAAGTGGATGTTGGTACTGTGGATGTCGACGCTGATGACGGGGGAGAAGATGCCAAACCCGACGACGAGGTCGACATCGAATCCGACGGAGAAGGCGACGCAATTGAGCCGGACGGTAACGGGGAAATGCGATACGAGCGGCCCCGGACGATCGTCACCGTGATTGACGCGTCGGTGCCCGACAATCCGACGATCCTCTCGCAGACGAGATTTGACGGTACTCAATATTCCAGCCGCATGATTGACGGTGTGTTGCACCTCGTGCTAGCCAACTATCAACAGTACTACTACGACGTCATGCCGCTGCTTGGTCAATCTGAACTTGACGTTAGCGCAGTGGACGTCGCAACCCTTCTACCTGGTTTCGAGAGAATTGGCGCGGACGGCGCCGAACAGTCCGGCAATGCGGTCACCTGGCAGGAGCTATACAGGCCGACCGATCCGGACGGGTTCGGCGTCGTAGCAGTCGTCAGCCTGGACGTGGACAACAACTCGGAGTTTAGCGCCGTCGGGGTGGTCGCCGAGCCGGGTCTGATTTACTCCTCGCTCAACGCGCTATACCTGACGGATACGGAGTACACCTTCTCGGGTAATACACGCGAGACGACCGATGTTTACAAGATTGCGTACGTAGATCGCGGTGTGTTGCCGGTGGCGACGGGCAGCGTCGAGGGGCGAATCCTCAACCAGTACTCTATGGGAGAGCATGACTACTCCGCGCAGGGACACGGGCGGTGCCTGCGTGTTGCCACGACCATAGGCCCCACGTTTACACTATTTGGGACCCGCAGAGAGTCGGAAAACAGAGTCTACGTCCTTGGCCAGACGAATAACACACTTCAGGTCGTCGGTAGTGTCCAGGGTATTGCACCAGGTGAGACGATCCAGTCGGCCCGCTTCATCGGCGATCGCGGTTACGTCGTGACGTTCGAGCAGATCGACCCGCTGTTCACGCTCAATCTGTCCGACCCGACTAATCCTACGGTCGTCGGCGAGCTGAAGGTGCCGGGATTCTCGACCTTTCTCGTGCCGATGGATGCCGATCATCTGCTCGCGGTCGGGCAATACATACCTGAAGATGGGTCGTTCTTCGGATGGGGCATCCAGCTTTCGATCTTCGACGTGTCCGACTTCGCCAATCCGCAACGCACCGCGGATATCGTCCTCGGCGAACAGGGCGAAGCATCCTCCGAAGCACTCTACAATCCCAAGGCGTTCACCTACTTCGCTGAGCGTGGTCTCGTGGCCTTGCCCGTGTCCATCTACGACGACATCTTCTTCTTTGACTTTACGGGCGACGACGGCCCGGTCACCAAT
>Ga0307432_1000751_pt1 | contig 22441 bp, 18 predicted proteins | sample SalMarWE160150MG_FD_202158 | JGI IMG/M metagenome (GOLD analysis project Ga0307432, IMG submission 202158) | Salt marsh sediment microbial communities from the Plum Island Ecosystem LTER, Massachusetts, United States - WE1603-150 | ecosystem: Environmental > Aquatic > Marine > Intertidal zone >...
CGCGGATTTCATATCAATAACTCTGATTATGTTACTATGTCATCTTGTACTGCTTGTGAAAATAGCGAGGCCGGCCAGCACAGTTATGATAACTTTTTTATACAGAACAGTGATTACTTTACTTTGACTGGAGCTGAAAGCACTGATGACACAAGCAATAATGTCAGATACGGTATCTATGTAGAAAATTCAAAAGGCGTAATCACAGGTTGCAATGTACACAACATCTGGAAGGGGTTTGCTGTAAGTCCCGACCCTTGTCCCGATGTACTGCTTGGAGTCAATTATTTTGATGGTACTGATACGGATGTAGTCGGTACTGCTGCCGGTTTTCATACGAAAGGCAATAAAATTGGGGTCAACACACAAGTGTCCGATGCAGCATTTAGTGTTTTTAGGACCCCTTCATCTACTGCCGGCCAAACTGCTCTTGGCCTTGCTTATGCTGATGATGGTCATGATGTTTGGGGATTGAGGCTGGAAGATACGACCTATGATATGATTCTTGACAGAAAATATAGTGATGAGTGGCATGCTAATATTTGTTTTGACCGAAATACCGGCAATGTTTTAATCGGTGATGGCAGTGTACCCTCGGCATCCGCATTATTGGAATTAAAATCGACTGCCGGTGCTTTGCTGCTGCCAAGAATGACTACAACACAAAGAGATGCACTGACCGCGGTAAACGGTATGGTCATCTACAACACCACAACCAACAGATTAGAAGCATACGAAAATAAATCCTGGGTTGACCTTTAAGAATCAAAATTGAGGAGAAAATATTATGCTCGACAAAATTCTAAAATTGACTAACGACAACCACGCCTTTTTAATCGGTGCCATCGCATTGCCGGCGATATGCCTGCTAATGGCAATCCCTGCCTCAGGTCAAACCGGTGAAGATTATGTTCTTACCTGGAGTACAATAGATGGCGGTGGAGGTGAAAGTAGTGGTGGGCCATACGTGCTTACCGGCACGATTGGTCAGCCGGATTCGGCATATTCGTACGGCGGCAGTTACGAAGTGCTTGGTGGCTTTTGGCCGGGCGGGCCATTATATTTTGTCGATTTCGAGGACTTTGCAAGATTTGCACAATACTGGCTTGAAATAGGACTTGACCTGCCAGCCGACCTAATATAAGGATGAGTATATCAATTGGACTGATTTAAGTGTGTTTATTGATGAATGGCTCTATTATTGCCCGTATAACTGGCCGTTGAGGTAAGAGCAAAGAACCCTCCGACCGCGCTCAAAGCAGGCAGTGTTATCGAAATTTGAAAGTGGAAAAGGCAGTATGGCAAGCCCTATTGATTGGTTATCAAGAAGAAAAAATATAAAGTACGAAGAAGGCGTGGGACTGAGCTTGCTTGCTTCTTCCTTGAATTTGACACAGCCATAACTCACCGCACCGCCTACAGCTTATCTACTCATAAAAGCAGCTGATGTTGTGACAAAAAGCTTATAAATTTTCGTCCATTCTTCCATCAGGCAGCATGTTATCAGGGTGAGCAATTCCTTTCTCCTCTAATTGGTATCTCTTGCAGTTTTTCCAATTATTGTCGGATTTACAATAATTTTGTGCCCAGAAGCTATCTAACTTCTCTTCTTTTTCGAACTTTCTTAATGGGCACAAGCTATACCATTTACATGTCATAGAACATCTCGAAAATCTAACTGTGCGGGTTAACGACCACCTGATTTACTTTTGTTCATTCCTTCAACCCTATCAGTCAACCAGCCGATTCTAATGTTATTTGTTGGATTCGAGTCGGGAATGTGGGGTTTTATATCTAAAATAGGAGTACCATCAGCCATATCCACACCTGTTATACGCAAGATATTACGGGCAATACTTTCGAGGCGAACAACCGATACGCCAATAGGATTCGGTCGATACGGACTTCGGGTAGCAAAAACGCCATGTTCCTTGCCATCCCACGACGGACAGGCTTTCAGACTGGATTTCTCGACCAGGTGCATGTGGAAGATTACAACGATATGGCTAAAACCGTCTAAGTCTTTGAGCCCTTCGGTAAACTGCTCAAATATTTGTATTTGGCCTTTTACATCTGAAGCGCCTACGGCTTGTCGTGGAACACCAGTGCTTTCTTTAAATGGAGAACGAATTATGCCAATTGGTTTGTACTTTATAGCTTCCATTACAGAATCTTACTGATTTTAAAAAATTTACGCTCGTAACTAATCATTTAGTCGAAACACAAGGTTTATCACAAACCTTTGATTGCTACAACCTTGCCGGCTCCTATGTTTATATAGTTTTCACCAAAGCGCTTTTCAAAAAACGCTCTTGCCTTATCACCCGTGCAATGGCAAGGCCCGACGTACTTTACATTCAAATCTTCAAATGCTGTGATAATGTTTTTAACCCTTCCTTTGGTCGCCCATTCCAGATGAAATCCGCCCATAACCAACAGAATCTGTTCATTAAATAAATCCTTCGCTGTTTTCACCATTTTTACGATACCGGGATGAGCACAGCCGGTAATTATTATCAAGCCTTTCTCCGTTCGTATAATTAGTCCTTGCTCTTTTATCAATGTCCCTAACTGCCCCGTTGAATAAACATTTTCGCAAATCTTTGTGTGTTTTTCTACTTCAACAATTTTAGCTTTGTAAGAATTGACCATTCGCTTAAATCTTTTTGGAAACGATTTGAGCAGGTAGGCACTTACGTGTGGATTCTTTTCAAGAAACATCTCCAGCCCACCAGTATGACCACCATGTATGTGAGAAAGCACAACGGTTTCAATGCCGTTAGCGTCAATCTCTATTTTTGACATATTCTCAAGCAGCAATACGCCATTAGCTCCTGTATTAAAAAGAATGATTTTCTCTATGCCGGTTACAACACAGGAGAAATCCCAGGAAGTCCCCAAACCCTCTTTATATCTCCAGGTAATAGCGGGGGCATCATATGAGTATCTGAAGATACTTTTATGTAACATTTTATGTTACATTTTGGAACACTTGAATTTTCATAAGTCTTTTATTTATAAAGCGTTACGTTAATTTATGGTCTCGATACGTAACATCCCATAGAGCCTATTGCATAGCTGCTCTACCCACCCTATGGTGGCATGGGGAAACAGTTGGTATTTGAGACAACTATCACCCTGGTTCCCTACATAAGGTAGTAAAAAATCGGTAATTTGATAGTACAAAGTTTACGGGGGAGTACCCGATGGGATTTTTATCAACATACAGGGAAATTCAGCCAAAAACTGCTAGCCCTCTGTTATCAAGGACTATCACTTTTAGACAAGGAATTTGATAAATTGCCCATTTTTCTTTTGCTTTTTGCCAATCGATTTATTAAAGTGCTAATAACTTAGGCGGCCTTATGCTTAGGCGGCTGTAGAATAGGTCGAGCTAGATAAGGTCGTGAGTTAAATTAATAATAGCTTAAGTGATCTTATGCTTAGGCGGCTATAGGATAGGCCGAGCTAGATAAGGTCGTGATTTGAAGGAAAATCACGGCCTTTTTTTATTAACGAAATTCAAGAATGAACTGCAAAAATGAGTGGGAGCGTCACAACTCCGGCAAAACCAAAACTATTCGTTAAAGGATAAACAGAATGCTCAATATAAGGAAAATCCCCATAAGCAAAATAAAACCCGCAGCTTATAACCCCCGCAAGGACTTAAAACCTAGCGACCTGGAGTATAAAAAGCTGCAAAAGTCAATTGGCGAATTTGACTGTGTAGAACCGCTGGTGTGGAACCAACGAACTGGTAATCTAATCGGTGGCCACCAAAGGCTCAAGGTTCTCGCAGATCGCAGTGATACGGAGGTTATGTGCAGTGTAGTAGACCTTTCACCAGAGCGTGAAAAGGCCCTCAACCTCGCCCTCAATAAGATCTCCGGCAGCTGGGATGATGAAAAACTGGCCATTTTGCTGGATGAGCTTATTCGCGTACCGGAATTTGATGTTGAAGTAACAGGCTTTGATTTGCCGGAGGCATCGCAGCTTATAGACCAGTTGCTGCTTGAAAATGCTGATGAAGACGATGATTTTGATGTCGAATCTGAACTTCAGCAAATAGTAGAGCCAAAGACAAAGCCAGGCGAACTAATTGAGCTTGGCCCTCATCGTATCCTATGTGGTGATTGCACAGATCCTGCCAACATCGAACGGCTCATGAAAGGCAAACAGGCACAGCTTGTCTTTACTGACCCGCCATATGCAGTTGATTACCGTGGCGGAAGAGTTGGCAAGGACTGGGAACATAAAATACGGCGGGATGGAGAAAAATACTGGGACAAGATGTCCATCACATCTTACCAAAAGCTGTTGACAACATCACTACACCATGCCTACCGATTTTCCGATGAGAAAACAGCTCTTTACATCTGGTTTGCCTCAGCACGCATTGCTACGGTGCTTGATGCACTTTCAACCACCAGATGGGAGATGCGAAATCTGCTGGTATGGGTAAAGAACACATTTGCCGGTTCACTATTTGCCCAGTACAAGCATCAATATGAACCATTCTTCTATTGCTTTAAAAAAGGTAAATCCACAAGGTGGTACGGACCTACAAATGAATCGACGGTATGGCGATATGACAAACCACATCGCAATGAAGGTCACCCAACTGTCAAACCGCTGCCTCTGGCCATCCGCGCGCTTCGTAACAGCTCCTCACGCTCAGATATAGTGCTGGATTTGTTTTTAGGTTCCGGCACCACACTTATAGCCGCTGAACGAACCGGGAGAGTATGCTTCGGCACCGAGCTTGAGCCGCGATACTGCGACCTTATTCGAAAAAGATACGAACTTGAGCATTTCGGTTCTCCTGGAGCAGCTAAATGACAGACGAAGTCAAAACAGAAGATGCGCAAAATCTCCTGAAAAGATGCCAGGAGGACCCGCTGTTTTTCAGCAAGCATGTTCTTGGCGGTGAGCAACCCTGGGACAAACAGAAAGAGATAATGCTTAGTGTCCGTGATAATCCAAGAACAGTGGTGCCGAGTGGATTTGGTGTCGGAAAAACCTGGGCTGCTGCCCGTGTGGCCTTGTGGTTTCTGTACTCTCTTCCACACTCACTGGTAATTACCACCGCTCCAACTTGGCGGCAGGTCGAAAACGTCCTGTGGGCGGAGACCCGTCGGCAGCATCAAAAGTCCCTTAGGCCCCTCGGAGGAATTGTGCTTCAAACACAAATAAAGATTGCCGATGACTGGTTTGCACTTGGGCTTAGTACTGACGAGCCGGAACGGTTCCAGGGATTTCATTCTGCATATCTTTTACTGATTTTCGATGAAGCAGCTGGTATTGACAAGTCTATCTGGGATGTTGCAGAAGGTCAGATGGCCGGTGCCTTTGCGCGTTGGCTGGCTATAGGTAACCCGATTGCTTCTAGTGGCCCGTTCTATGATGCGGTCAAAAATCCTGAGTGGAAAACAATACGAATAAGCTGCCTGGATTGCCCTAACGTGAAAGCTGGGAAGATTATCTATCCAAAGCTTGTCACTTCACGGTGGGTCGAGGACCGACGAAAAGACTGGGGTGAACAATCGCCGCTATACCAGACAAAGGTACTAGGCCAATTCCCAACCACATCTGAACACGGACTTATTCCTATTGACTGGCTGTTGGCGGCACAGGATCGCCAGGCAAGTAATGTAGCTGTCAATCCTGATGAAAGGCGTGTGGGTGTAGATGTAGCCCGTTCAGGCAGTGATGCCACGGTCTTTTTACTCAGAGAAGGCCCTGCCGTCAGAGATATTGAAGAATATCATAACCCGAACACGATGGAAACCGTCGGCAAATTGATTCTCTTCGTCGATAAGTATAAAGTGCCGTGGAAGAATGTTTTCGTTGATGTCATTGGCATTGGTGCTGGTTTTGTAGACCGTCTTAAAGAGCAGAATCGGGGCGTCCGGGCCGTTAACTTCGGCTCATCAGCATATGATTCTAAAAAGTACGCCAACATACGAGCTGAATGCTATTGGAAGGTGCGTGAGGCATTAAAACCAGATGCTGCTGTACCTATGATGCTTCCTGCAAGGTGTGGCAGACTAATCAATGAGCTGGCAACAATCGAATGGCACGTCACGTCAGCCGGTAAGATTATAGTCGAACTTAAGGAAAATATTAGAAAAAGGCTGGGCTGTAGTCCCGACCACGCTGACGCACTGGCACTTACTTACGCCCGCGGTGGTCGCAAAGGAAGTGTATATGTGGCTTAAAGGAGAACCGGTATTATGGCAGGTAACGTTGTAAATATTTTAAAGAGAATTCGCGAAGGATCTCTCGATCCAAAGGAAACTTCTATCTCTGATAGGCGAGTCTGTGTTGCATATCTAAGATTGGAGGGCTATACGCAGGAAGAAATTGCGCAAATCTTTAAAGTCCATCGCCAGACTATCATACGTGATGAAAAAGCAAATCGTCAGGAAGCGGCAAAGTTGGTAGACGAGATCGATGTTAAAAGCACTGCTGGCAGCCTGATTGTCTGGGCTGGGCATCTCGCCGCAAAGGCCTTACGTGAAAAGGACTATGGCCTGGCTTGGAAAATCCAGAGAGATTTGATAAGTGATTTGCAAAGCCTGGGGTACCTGCCGCGTTCACCAGAACAGTACCATGTTCAAATTGGCACTTTCGTAGATCTTGTTCAGCTGGCAATGAAAAAAACTGATGCCAAAGTGATAGAACCTGAAGCTGATAGTAAGAATGCGTTGCCCGGTCCTCGGGCTGGAGCCGCTGATGACGACTCCGTATTGTAAGGAATTAAGGCTATGGTAGCAGTTGAATGTAGGGAATTTCAATACGGCCAAAGCAGTGTCTTGATTCAGCAATGGTGAGATATCTTATCAGTTCAGCAAAACGATCGTATCTGTTCGAACGTGGTGGTCTGCAACCGCGCCGGGAACATAAACAAAAATGACGCCCAGTACAAAAGATAGCAAACTAAATGAATAAGGATGCTTGTATGTCAAACAGAAGAAGGACGGGAATCAACTGGGTTCTGGAGCCTAGCAAGTTTCTTTCCTTAGAAGAAGCAAAAAGGTTGCTCCAAAGTGTGAAAGAAAGGGCTGAGGCAGCAATCGTCCGCGGACTCAAGGTCCCAGTTAGGGACTATTTCATCATAGATCTAGCCTTGTCAACAGGGTTAAGAGTAATGGAGATTGCACAACTGAATTGCGCCGATGTTTTCATACAGGACACTATCGGTTCGCTCTTAGTGAGAAACGGCAAGGGTGGCAAGAAGAGGCTGGTACGGTTTAACGAGACTTTCAAACGCCATCTTGAGGAATACATTTCATGGAAAAAATCAGTGGGTGAACCAACAACCGCGGATGCCCCACTTCTCTTATCAAGCATAACGGGCTATCACATGACCACCCGAGCGATACAGAAAGCTTTCAAGCGGAGTGCAACAAGAGCGAGCTTATCCTCCCATTACTCGATTCACTGTCTCAGGCATACATTTGTGTGCCAACTCTACAGGGCTAGCCGCTACAACTTGCGCCTGGTACAGAAGCAGTTGGGGCACTGCAGCATTCGAACCACTGAGGTATACGCGGACGTAATGGAGCCCGATACGCAGGATGCTTTGGAAAGATTGTACGCATGAGCAACAGTTCTTATTTGAGGCCCCCCCACCTTACTGTTCTTTAATCCTCAAAGATGGGTTCAATGTTCGTTCGGTGCATCTCGTTCAAAACAAATGGTTGGCTGGAGAGTTGCGAGGGGGAGACGTCATACTAGCAAGAAGAGCTAATAATTCGCAGTTCGTAAGATTTCTGAATGTTTCCGGTTTTGATGAGTGCTTTTCTCGTCCCTCTCTTATAAACTATCTATCCCAAAAACCTCTTTTTGATTATGACATGGTATATTCACTGTCTATTTTCGCCTTCTCCTTGTATTATCTCTGTAAGGCTGTCTGCTCGACCCATAGAGGGTATCCAACAAATTCGCAAACTCTTGGCCTCTGCTATATCCAGAGCTTCCCATAATAAAAGGGGAGACGTTAAGATTCGTTCCTGTACGAATTCTTCCTACATTAGTTCTATAACCTCCTGTTATAAAAGGACCTCCATAATTCACGCCACCATAGCCAAATCCTCTGCCATAGCCCATCCCATTATAACCTCCATAAGGTGATAGCCCTCCATAACCAGAAGGGCCGAGCCTGGGCATAGTAAAATAATTAGCAGGTGCACTTACTAAATCGGTGATGTCATAGATGCGGGTTTTCATTCTAACAGGCAGAGAGTCCTTCGTGGCAATAATAATTACGCCATCTTCAACACAATAGTCTACCTTAGCCAGAGCCCTTGCTGAAACTGAGGAAGAGCTTATCGCCTTTCTGCGCATTCCGGAAGTCAGCAAATCCGGCAATTACCATAACGTTATCGAGAATCTAAAAAGGATGCACGACCTGCCGAGAATCCACATATGCGGCAAGCCACTCTATCCCCTGGAGGAAATAAGGGAATGGATCAGGAGAAAAACGACAAACGGAAAATAATTTTGTTACGCCTTCACGAACAGCGGGGTATAATTCGGCTCGGGTTAATCCGGGCCGAGCCAGCATCAAGAAAGGAGGTGAACATGAAACAGCTGGTAAGGCTTTGGCAAAGACCATCACATGATGGTAAAAAGTTTAAGTATTACCTGATTTATACGGATGAACAGGGAAAGCGAAGGCAAAAATCACTTGGCCATGCGGATCACCGAGAGGCCAAACGCCGAAGGACGCAATTAGAACGTGAGCTATGTATGGGTATTGTCGAACCGGATTCCATGAAACTCAGTGAGCTCTTAGAAAATAGCTTGGCAAGAACGAGAGGACAGGTTAGAGAAAGTACTCTACGTGAGACCCGCCGTTCTGTGCAAGAGTTCATCGATGTTATCGGTGATATGGATTATCAGCGTGTTAGCCACCAACACGGTGAAAGGTTTTTGCAGATATGTTTGGATAAGGGAAATGCGCCAGCAACAGCAGCTAAAAAGTTACGGCATATCAAAAGAGTTTTTCAGCTTGCTGTTAACCGAGGCCAATTGGAGAAGAATCCCTTGAAATATGTAAAATCGCCAAAAACTGCCACAAAATCACATGGGAAAGCTGCTGTGACAAAATGATGTGCTTATAAGTGACTTATTTACAAGAGGCTAATTAAATGGGCGGTACTGGACTTGAACCAGTGACCTCCTGCGTGTCGAGCAGGCCCAGGGCTTTTCTAATCCCTTGCTTACAAAGAGCTTACTGCAGTCAGGGCAAGGACTTAGGTGCTGTTTTCGAACTGGCTAAGAACTGGTCTCTGAGCTGTTTTGAACTCAAACTGCCACAAAATTGCCATAAAAGAATAAGGCATATCACTAAATAAAGTAACCAGTTGTATAGACCTCTTACTTCAGAAGCAAGACCTCACGCTAAGCTAAGGTTTTTAAATGGCCTGACTTAGAATTGAAAAAGAGTTCTTGAAAATTGAATTCGATGCTGAAGAAATTTTACAAGAATGAATATGCCAAATTTTCGTTCGAAATAACTGATCCTGAGAAAAGTATTAGTATCAAAGTTAAATCTGATTCTTCTGATAAAGCGTGCATTTTATTTGATAAGGCATCAGAAGTAGCTGAAATCTTTAGTCCTCGTTCTCAGAAAACTGAAAGAATAGTGACTATAGAACCTGAAATGATTGAATCAACGAGAAGCTCTACTAATGGAAATGCACAATTTTTCGCATTTTAACTACCCCAATAGACTTCTATTGACACTTAATTCTAATACAGAGCAGCCAAAATGGCAGGATGGCAGCCCAAAAAGAATTTTTGGGCTGCCATCTGATGAACAATGATTTTTACTTTCGTCTTCTCAGCATCAACGCACCAAGGCCCAAAAGAACCATAGTCGCTGGCTCAGGAACTACCGAGATATTATCGAAGTGGCAATTCCCAAAACCATCTGGGCCAAGCGTATTAATGAGGAACAGATTTACCCTCATGAAAGTTGCACCAGCAGTTGTGTTATCAATAATCGTGCTGCCGCTTTTCCAGGTGTCAATAGAATCTGACTCATCAATTATAATCTGCAGAACCCACCAAGGATTGAGCGGATCTGAGCCGTCTGATATTTCAGCCTGGATGACACCTATTCTACCACCACTAAGAGGGGCGCCGTCACCGCTAAAATTAAGCAGATCACCGCTGACAGTATAAGTACCTGGAGTTAAAACAACATCCTGGAACATACCGTCGTCGAACCACCATACGCCAGCACAATTGTCTGCTTGTATAGGATCGGGAACATATTTGTGCGAATTCCCGCCCCACCACTGGGTCCATCCGGAACCTCCGGGGTCCTCGAAGTCTCCGTTGACCAGCAAGTTAGCGTTAGCCGAGCCAGCTATCAAAAACGCGCCAAGAAGTAAAACAGTAATCTTCTATTCATCATACTCTACTCCTACTTCTTAATTGTACAATTAAGAACTAACTTTTACCCTCCGGCTGCAGCTCGGAGGGCCGCCTTGTTCTCGACAGACAACCAAATGCTGACGAAGTGTGTGGAATTCACCTGATATCCTTACTGGATGAATCCTTCGCTAACAGGCGTCCGTCTCAAACATCCCAATCAACAAGTCAGCAAAAAGCCCCTGACCGACCCTTGCTGCCTGCATTATTGACTTATCAAAAAACCTAAAAAAGAGCAATAGAAAGCTTAGTTTTCTCATAACTCCACAATATTATGGTTTACACATCCTTGTAATAACTATTGATATATCACACCACCTATCGTTGTTACATCAACTCCTTGAATTTAGGCATGACCTCATCCTTGGTACAACAAATTTATTACAGGTCTTGGTAACCCTTTTGTCAACAAAAAACTCCTTCAACTTTATCTACTTATTACTATGTTTTTGGTTAAATCCCATTTAATGGCTAAAAATGAGGGAATTGGCCAATCTCATTGATGGAAAAGGGCTAACTGCGTGAAATCTATTGATTTATACTCCATTTTTTCATATAATTAGATGTTGTATATATATGAAATAACCCTTTACATAATGAACCAGCATTTCTGTTACAAATGTTTTTTATCTTGTGCTATAATACTACTGGCACTATTTATCCCTTTGCAGCAAACCTATGCTGAACTGGCAGGTGATTACGACTACAACGGCTACATCGATTTCAACGACCTTAGAACGCTTGCAGAGTACTGGCTTCAAAACGGTCATCCCGACTGTCAAGGTGACACAGATGAGGATTGTGATGTAGACCTCTACGACTACGCTAATATGGCGAAAAACTGGGGGATACATTATTGCAGTCCCATTATAGCAACTGCATCGAGCATTGAAGACCCAGCCTTCTCTCCATCACACGCCATCGACCAAAGCTGGTCGACAAGATGGTCCAGCGCATTTGCGGACAATCAGTGGCTGCAGCTCGACCTTGGACAAATCCGCACTATCACCGGCCTCGAAGTATTCTGGGAAGCCGCCTATGCCGAACAATACAATATAGAAATCTCTATTAATGCCAATGACTGGGTGCCCGTCTATAGTGAAAACAGTGGTGACGGCGGATATGATGTTTTCTTTTTCTCCGAGTGCAGTGCCCGATACATTAGAATAAACTGCATAACCAGGGCAACACCTTATGGAAATTCCATTTGGGAAGTTTTCGTCATTACCGACGATGACTGTAGCCCGACTGAGCAATGGACTCTTGTCTGGTCAGATGAGTTTGACGGTCTAACTCTTGATATGACAAACTGGTCATATCAAACCGGCGACGGCTGTCCAGATCTTTGCGGATGGGGCAACAACGAATGGCAATGGTATACGGACGATTCTGAAAACTTATATATCGATACTATCAATGGTCACCTGGTTATAGTTGCTCGCGAAGACCACCTCGGTCACGACTATACTTCTGCAAAGATTGTCGGTCACGGAAAGCAGAAATTTCTATACGGCAAATACGAAGCCAGAATACAACTGCCAAGCACTCAAGGCATTTGGGCCGCATTCTGGATGATGCCTGCTGACAGCGTATACGGCGGCTGGGCTGCCAGCGGTGAAATTGACATTATGGAATCTACTAATATTGCCGACACCATTCACGGAACTCTTCATTTTGGCGACGCTTGGCCGAATAATGCATCTTCGGGAGGAAGTTATTCTGACGGTACTGATTTCTCACTGGATTTTCATAAGTATACAATCGAATGGGAACCTGATGTCATGCGATGGTATGTGGATGATATCCTCTATTCAACAAAGACCAGCTCACAGTGGTACTCCGACGGTGCTCCAGGCAATGATCTTGCTCCATTCGACCAATATTTCTACTTTATCTTTAATGTTGCGGTCGGCGGAAACTGGCCCGGCTACCCGGATGGAACATCCGTCTTCCCGCAACAAATGATAGTCGATTATGTCAGAGTCTATCACAAAAACTTCTGACATTGTTTCCCATTAGCAAAAGTAGCACAGGTTCATTTGATGTGATTTACCTCTTTTGTTCTGGAGTCCTAAATCCGTTGTTTATCCAAGCCATACGTCCATTCGCTGCACGTTTCGTTTGCGAATTTGCTCTGCAAGAGTTCCTGTCAATCCCGAGCCTGTAATTACCTGATATCCATCTAACACATACTTGACCGGGTGCACTCCGCCGTTTCCATAAGTATTCTGCATAGAGGGATTGTGATATATCAGTAGGATTTGCCCCAACAGCGCACAGGCCAGCGTGTTTTGGGGAATCTCTATCTCTTCCCCATTCCAAAGAACACATCGAGGTTTCTGCGTGAACCATTCTGCAGACAAGGCAGGCTGGAGCGAGAAACATAGTTGCCCATCTTGCATTTTAAATGGCTGTTTTCCTACCGTTAACAAGAGCCAGATATGGATGAACTCAGCGGTTGTACCACTTAGTCGAGCTATAAAACCGCGTCCCCTTGCCTGTGGGTCGGGACATACTGAAGGCGCGATGAATGAGCTGTTCTCGAGAATGCTTCGTCCATATACCTTCGGGTCCATAAATGGAACCAGCATGGTCTTAGCGTCAGAGTAGAACTGCTCGTAAAGGCCATGCGAAACCAGCTCAAGCAGATACTTAGTTGACATATGAAGCCAAATAGACTCGTTTTCAAACCAGCCGCGACTAAACGTGCGGGCACGACCTATTTCCGGTGAGCATTGCTCGAGACACTCATTCAGCTTATACATCTGGAGCTTCTTGTCCAGCAACGGACTATTTCGCACCAAGTTATAAATCTGTCTTGCTGTCTCTTGTGAACAGACCCGAAGCCAATGTACTTGCCCTTCAAGAAACAACGGCAGCGGTTCCACTTCGAATATACGCCCGGATTCGTTGGGCGTATGGAGATAATACGTGTGCAGCAATCCGGTTTCGGGATTGATAGAATCATCTAATGCTTTTTCAAAGCGGGCGACAATTCCTTCAAGCAAAATCCTGATCTGCTGAGCTGATACACGTTGCGTCTGCCGTGAAGTATTGCCGTATACCAGCTTGCGGAATGTTTCCCTAATTGTTGCTGAACGGTCCCAATCGAACTCGCTCTGCAGATCTTCACACACATTCGAAATCAGTTCTGCTACTTCGACCGGAAGATCGGTATCCGGAAACTCCGAAAGAGTCCCGAGTAACCATTTTGCAAGCCGCAGTGTCTCAACCGCTTCACAAGTTGACGAACCGAATAAGCCGGGCAGCCCATTCATCGAATCATTCCAACCAGGCCTGCCGGCTTCCATTTCAATGCCCCTGCCCTCATAATCAAGAGAGACTGCTTTGATTGCGAGCACGGCGCATAGCTTGCCAAAAATAGTCGTTGGGGGCAAAGGTGTAGAGGATCTTTGGGTGTCTATGACAGCATTCAACTGCAAATGGCGGTTCTTACGTCTCACGTACTTCTTTGCTCGTTCGACAACATTTGCAGATTCAACAAACCACTCAATATCTCCACGTTGAGTTAACATCGCTTCGGTTTGATCGGGATAAACAGCGTTAAAAGCCTCAAGTAAATCAAGGATATAAGTCCAGTGATCAATCCAGTAGCCGCCCTCATGGCCAGAGGCTATCAATTCTACTTCACATTGAGACAGTAATTTTTCTAACCATTGGGTTCTATCGGAAATATCCACATTATGGTAATCAGCCCAGGACAAAAGCTCTCCCGGCGAAAAACATCTGTTGACCAATTCTTTGAATGCAGCGCGCGCTTCAGGATCTTTTGATGGACACCATTGCATTGGATCAGCTTGTTCACAAAGACGCCACTGGTATCCCTTGATCGAAAGCGGGTTGTAGCCGTCAGCCTGCAGCAGACTTACAAACATTCTGATCTCTGCATCGAATAATTCCGGATAGAACCATATATTGTTCCTGCGGTTCTGACAGATGTCGCGGTAATTGCCCTCTCCGCTCGAAAGTGGAGTGGGTGACAGATTAAAAAAGTTATAATCACGCTCTGCATCGCCGTGGCGCCTGGAATAAAGATAAAGCGGTTTGGGGCCGCCCCTGGAAGGCATTAGTTTCGGGATTCCGCCTCGAAGAACATTATCAAGATAATTCTGTCGAGCGTAAGCATCCAGCTGAGGCTTGGAGGAAGCAAAAAAAGCCGGTTGCGTGACAGCGCTCATCAATTGGCGGCTTTGTTCGGACATTTGTTCGAAGTCAGATAACGTTCCGAACTGCGATAAGAAAGATTTCAACATGGACTCATTCGGTGTAGTACCGGCCATTGCTATCAACGTAACTGATTTACCAGATCCCAAAATTGTATTGCAGAAAGACATGGCACATGGCAGCTTGTTTTCCGGGACCTGCTTTGCTCTATCAAGGACTTTCTGTTCAATAAATTCTCGAGGAGTCACCAGACTTTGGTCCGAACCAAAAATTAAGTCGGGATCGTAATACGGTTCTATAGGTGATAATGATACTCCATCAACCAGCCAGAACGCGTAGAAATTGCCTTTCCGGATTTCTTCGACTTCTGCCTCATCATGCGCGACAACCTCGGCCGCATAGAAAGGGATATGTCCTGATACAATGCGTACAGAACAATATGCTTCATAAATGTGACGCAGTGTCTTTATACCAACATCTGTGAAACCAGCGGGTATTATCAGTGGCAGGCCATCCAGACAGTTTAAGTCGCATTGTTGCGATGATATGTTTGTGATAGTCACCATTCTGACGAGAGAACCGATAGGCTTGTTCACGGGGGAAAAGTAAGTGACTTCAAATGAAAGCCCGAGGGTGTGATTCTCCTCCTGGATTTTGAGTCGATCCATCTCAATCCACATCGTTCGCTGCAGCTTGTATTTCTCCGATGAAGCATTATTCTGAAATGGCTCATAGTACTGACCTTTTATCTTGCAGAACGTTCGAAAACCCTGAATTCCAGTCAACTGATAGGCCCAGTTCGCAGGAAGAAATTCAACGATTGCATTATCCTTGTTGCCGGTTCCAAAGGAAGATATCGCCTGTCCTCGATTGACGTACAGACACCACAATGGAACTCCACCCGGCCCGCCAATGCCCGGCAAAAAGCTCGCGAATGCAGGTTGTTTATCATAGTTTTTTATCCGGAACCTGCTGTTCTCGTCCAGAAAATATTCATCACACTCATTTGTGATTGATGCCTTTGCTGCCTGGTTGTTCTCGTTCGAGATCATTTTAAATAGCTAATCCTTAGAATGAAACAAAATCTGTCGCTGGCTATCTTTTCAGCTTCATAGAATACACTTTCACCAAATGGTTCGCCTGTCCACCATAAAAGTACAAGCTCACTCCCTTTATAGCATGCATATCTACTTTCCTTAAACCTTGCTGGTTCCCCCAATCAAGTCGAGGCTTCAGTTGGTTCAGTTCGAACTGAACTATCCGGCGTTTTCCAAGACCATGATTAGGACCTATCAGAAAGCCCTCTCCATCATCACCAGCTGTCATATCGTAACGTTGTGCATCCGGCGCGGCCCAATACCGGCTTCATCTACAAACACGGCAAAGGTCACTGACTCTAGTATTTCGGCATCCAGTTCAATTACACTGTACCCATCCAGATCTGTTGCAGACTTTGAGCCAAGAGGAACGGCCCATGATTTAGGGCCAAAGAACAGGATGCCGCAACCCCAATCGTTTCCTGTTGTCAGCTCCAGCGTGACATGATCCGTTTTCTCGCGGATTTTGATATCAGCATCCGGAGCATGGTACAACTCCCAGTCTGCTGCCGGTGTAATTTTAAGAAAATCCATAAACGGCGGCCGTTCGGGGCGCTGGCCGGGTTCGAAAACCACTGACTTCGGCTTTGGGAGCGATTGAGGAGTCCCGCGTGCTGACTTAGCATGAAGCTCTTCAATCCGCGCATTGGTCTGCTTCATGGCATTGAGAACCTCTTTGTACAGCCGATGGTGAATATCCACAACTCCGTAGTTGGAGTTCTCACCGTCAAAACGGCCTTGTGGCGATTGATCTGCGAACTCAAACCAATGTGCACCAATTACAATGGGATAAGAAAGCAGGTCCTCTATATACTTCTTATAATTTTCGGCTCGCTCAGCCTGCGTTTTGACGACTGCGCCTGCTCCACCACTGTTCGGATTACCGCTGGTGTTTTCTTCGGCCCTCCACGAAAACTCAGTGACCATCAATGGCTTGCCACTCCATATCCAGAAACGCGCCAACATATCCGGATCCGCCGATGGGCTCCGGCGGTAATTGTTAAAAGAAACAACGTCACAATAATGCCCACAGGCCCGTATAACCGGCTCCGGGGCATAACCGGCAAAGCGCGTCCCCAGGATAAGTTTGTCTGGTAACATTTCTCGCACGGTTTCACAAGCGGTTCTGTAGAAGGCATCTGCCGCATACTTAATAAAGCCTGCCCGATCTTCTTGAGTTTGTTTATTCACACAACTGCGTGCATACTCAAAAGTAAGTTGATCCCATGAGGAGATTGGTTTGCCCCATGCTTTTGACAAGAGGTCTATTGAAGCATAACGCTTCTTCAAAAAACTCGTAGCAGCCTGCCTTGCTCTGTCTTCAGCAGGTAGCGACAAAGCAAGTTCCAGCAGCGTGTAGTTCGGGATGTCTCCCCATGCCGAATGACCGTACCAAGGCATTTCATTGTCAAGAAAGACTCCGAATATATTATCCCAATGGGGATACTTATCAATAATGGTCTTGGTATTCTTGCGGATGCGCCCGGCGAAACCTGGGCGTAATCCTTCCAAGCATCGATCGCGTGCATGGCCGGTGACATAGAGGCACACAGTACCGTAGATAGGTCCATCATAGAGACGGCCATCCGACCAAGCTCCCAGTGTATTGAAGCCATGCTCTTGGAGTATCTTGAAAACATCCTGTTTCCAAGCATCGAAACTCCCACCAAATCGGCTGGGAACCGGATCGTAATACTGTGTGCCAGCCCTAGGCCGCCAGGGTTCCGGCAGGATGTTATTTATCCCGATTGAAAGAAAGCGATCTCCTTTCGGGTTGATAAACCAGTATTTGCCGTTCAGATCTTTCTGCACCTTAAAACAAGTTCCTTGGCAACGCGTCTGTCTTTGCGTGTTACAAGCAACAGCCAGACAGCTCAATGCGACAAGCGCGAGACTAAGTTTTATTCGAAATGGGTAACACTGATAGCGATGCATCAAGCATCTCCAAAGATCTGAGATTTCCCATATACTATTTTATATCTTGGCTCAGCTACACGGCTGAGCCTCTTTTCAAATAGAATATCAAATTTGTCTGAAAAACTCGAGCTTTCCAAATTCATTTTGAAAATATTTTTAGCAGTAAAACTTGCAAAAATCTGAAATCTAAGTTTTCCAGACTTTTTTGCACGGATTTACTTGGGAAATTCGGGTAGAAAGCTGTTGCTATTGTGCTATTTGTCATTTTTAGTAAACGCGGCATTGACAGCCTTCAGGAGCCCGATATATTATTGGACAAATCGCTGAATATGTAAATCTGCCTATCCGGTACAGGTTGTTCATAACTACAGAAATATTAGGGTAACATGAGCGAACCAAAGCACTATACTACAGCCCCTGAGGACCGGATTTCCCTCACACAGAAGACCGCCTACGCCGTGGGTATGTTTGTGAATAACCTCCAGGCCGCCGCCTTGCCCGCTATGGTAGTCATTCTGAATCTGGGCCTTGGCATGGATCCGGTACTGGTCGGTATCATCGTAGCTGTTCCTCGAATTTTCGATGCTATCTCAGATCCCCTGATTGGGTATGTTTCTGATAACACGAGAACCCGTTGGGGTCGGCGGAGGCCATACATTTTTATAGGCGCGATTCTTGCTGGAATTATCTTTGCGTTGATGTGGCAACTCCCAGAAGGGCGCAGTCAAAGTTTCTATTTCTGGTTTTTCTTGGTAGCGTCGATTTGCTTCTTTTTGGCGTATACTGTCTATGCAACTCCTTTCGTCGCTTTCGGCTATGAAATGACACCCGACTACCATGAACGAACACGACTACACTCCTTCGCTAACACAGTGGGCCAGATTGCGTGGCTCGGTGTTCCATGGTTTTATGCTTTAATGGCAAGTAACCTGTTCAGGAACGAGGTACACGGCGCACGGACGTTAGCGATCGCGGTCGGGATGACAGTTGCCGTACTTGGAATTGTCCCGGCCCTTTTCTGTCGGGAGAAGTTTGGCTCGCTCCCAAAAGACCAAGTCAAAAAGAGTTTTATCAAAAATATTACAGAGTTCTTTAAAGGAATGGGTGTCACCTTAGTATGCAAGCCATTTGTGAAGATTTGCGCAGCAACATTCCTCGTCTTCAACGGCTTCCAGCTTGGCATGTCTTTCTCGTTATATGTGATAATTTATTATCTTTTTAATGGTGACAAGAGCAAGGCCGGAATTCTAAATGGTTGGTTTGGAATGCTTACATCGGTTGCTACTCTGGCTGTAATTCCGTTGACCGGTTGGATCGCAACACGGATAGGCAAACGAAGAACATTTCTGATTACTATACCTCTGTCTATCATTGGGTACGGACTCAAATGGATTGGCTATAGCCCTGGACACCCATATTGGCTGCTCTTCGCAGCTCCATTTATCGCCTTTGGAACAGGATCGCTGTTTACACTTATGGCTGCAATGATCTCCGATGTGTGCGATTACGATGAGCTCAGAACCAATCAGCGTCGAGAAGGGGTTTTCGGAGCTATTTATTGGTGGATGGTAAAAGTCGGCATGGCATTAGCAGGTCTTCTTACGGGAATACTCCTCAATGCTTCCGGCTTTGATGTCGCATTAGCTGGCGGTCAATCTGCAAGAACGCTATTGCTCTTGAGAGTGTTCGATGTTAGTATCCCGGCCGCAACCTCTGCGATAGCAATACTTATTATGATAACGTATACAATAACGGAAGCAAGAGCACATGAAATTCGTATTGAGCTCGAGCGCAGGCGCGGCAAACTGGGTAGCTAAACCTTTTTGCAAAAAAAAGTTAATCACGTGAAAAAGAGACTGTTTTCCGGGAGTTTCCAAATTTTGACCTTGTTGATCTCGTTTTTACTAATGAGTTACTTAAATCCCAATATCGGACCTGTAGCAGACTCGCGATGGCCTTATTATACTAACTAATTGCAGGCAATCTATGCCTTGCTAAATATCAACAATTTCCCAGCGGAATAACCGCTTGCAGATGATCCGGGCTTTAATAAGGCATTTCGTACACTTAAGTTATTAAATTCAACTAAAACGGCCACAGTGAGCCAAAAGGAGGAAAAGCGTGCCAAAGATGCTTAAATGTAGGTATTTTGTAAAGTTTTTTCTTGAAATTAAGGCCGCTGATATGGTATAAATAATAATGGTGAAGTTTATTCACACATAGCTTGTGCCTATGTATTTGGGTAGGGTGTATGAGCGGATTTTTGGTTGGCTAATTTGTTAGATTTTGACAGTTTTAGGAGAGGAGGTGCTGTTACGCACAGTACATAGCCCTGATAGAAGCTCTGTATTTCGCAATTCAGATTTTACATACCTATATTATCAGCTTCTTTTGGGCGTTTGAAGGAAGGAGGTAAAAACAGGGTCAGAGAAGTTATGCTTAACAACACCAGAACTTGGTGAGGGAGAAATTATTATAGGTCGTTTTGTGAAAACGACAAGATTTTTTGTGTATGGCCAAAGAGTAAATAATAATTATGTTCTAATTTTTGAAGGAGAATTATTATGTGTAGAAAATTGATATATTTAATTTCTTTTGTTCTTATGCTTGGTCTGGCTGCGCCAGCGAACGCCGATGAACTTATCGCCAGCTACGAGGACAGTGAGTACCCTGATTTGTCAATCTCGACGGACGCAGTGAAGGATCCCACTCTCACGGTCACGAGGGTGCTGGGCGGCACCGGTGGCGCACCTCTGGCTACCGATGGCGACTATGTCCTCAAGTGGGTCTGGACGGACGAATCTCAAGGGACAAGTCCCCTCAAAATCGAGATAAGGCAGGACTGGGCCACCAAGACATTTGACGTAGCTCCCTATAATTTAATCACCGCTGATGTCTGGTTCGACGAGCCGAACGCCCAACCGGCGACCATCGGAATATGGAGCATGGACGTTATTGCTGGTTGGCCATATGGTGTATTCTGGGCCCCTGCGCTTTCGGTCCCCTATGGACTTAACCAGTGGCATACGGTTGAGATGGATATCGGTGAGGCACACGCCTACTGGGACGGCAATGACTTAAACTGTCTCTTAGCCTTCATTTTCGAGGATTTGGCGGGTGATTCCGGCGTACTATACACCGACAACATGTGGCTGCGCTTTGTCCGCCAGGTTCAGGCGTGGCGGCCGATTCCTTTTGACAATGCAGTATCTATGGACCCAAATGTAGACCTTAGCTGGGTGGCTGGTCTCGATGCCAACTCACATGATGTATACTTCGGCACCAGTTTTGCCGAGGTGGACAATGCTAATAACTCACTGCCGGTCGGTACCAGCGTGTATAAAGGCAACCAAGCCCTTGGTAATACCAGTTATGACCCCGGCACTCTCGAGCGATGGAAGACTTACTACTGGCGTATCGATGAGGTTAATGAGAGTGACCCCAACTTGTGGAAAGGCGATGTCTGGAGCTTCAAGACCGCCCCAGTCAAGTACGTCGAGATTCCTCTGGTCAGCTACGAGGACTCCGAGACCCATTACTCAGTGTGGACGGGTTTAAACATATCTGGGGATTTTGACGTTAGCCTGACGCTGGGGGATAAGCTGGCGGGCGGTTCAACATGGGACCCTAATGGTGCACTTCCCCCGGTCAACGTCCCCACAGCCTCTGATGGCAGTAACGTCCTCGGTCTGGTGTGGGATAATGAACAGGACCTGGAGGTCGAGCATGGCTGTACTTTCGAAGGTTCAGATTTTACCTATGATTTATCCGGCATCGATGAAATGGTCTTTGACATTTACTATCCTGCCAATGACTCCAACGGCGGATTTAACCCCCTGCCGCACTCCATATTCGTGTTTGATTGGCGCTTTACACCTTCAGCTAATGGCAGCAGCAATCTGCCCACGACAAGGGGTGAATGGCATACGATAGTAATTGATGTCTCTCACCTTAATAACGTTGGCCTGGACAATATTTACGACTTTGCGTTCACGGCGCATGGGGAGGACTTTGACCCCAACTTTGCCGACCCCGACAACTGGAGTGCATTAGTGTTTATGGATAACCTAAGGCTGCGCTACCCCGCCAGCCTATATGCGACCTTTCCGAGTCCCGGAGATGAAGCAACAGGTGTGGACCCAAATGTAGACCTTAGCTGGTATGCTGGTTATGATGCAAATTCGCACGATGTGTACTTTGGCACCAGTTTTGCCGAGGTGGACAATGCTAATAACTCACTGCCGGTCGGTACCAGCGTGTATAAAGGCAACCAGGCCCTTGGTAATACGAGCTATAACCCCGGCACTCTCGAGCGCGGGAAGACTTACTACTGGCGGATTGATGAAGTCAATGAACCCAACGTGTGGAAGGGCAACATCTGGACCTTTGTGACAGTCCACTATCTTATTGTGGACGATTTTGAGTCGTATAATCCGAGTCTCGCAGATACGTGGAAAGCCAGCGATAAGGCGGCGGTAAGTCTTTCGACAGACCCGGCCCACGAAAGTGCCCAGGCGATGGCGATTGATTACAACAATAATATCCCATCACCTTATTATTCGGAGGCCTATGCCGATACTACCGGGCCAGATAGTCTCGAGCTCGACTTCGGTAAGAATTGGTTATCAGAAGGTGTTAAGGCACTGTCGCTGTGGTTCCAGGGCAATCCAGACGTCAGAGGCAGCTTCGACGAAGATTCCGGTATCTACACGATAAAAGCTGCCGGTTGGGATATCGAGGATACAGCTGACGGTTTCCACTATGCCTATAAGGAGCTTAATAGTAGTACATGGCGG
>Ga0307432_1000752_pt1 | contig 22421 bp, 31 predicted proteins | sample SalMarWE160150MG_FD_202158 | JGI IMG/M metagenome (GOLD analysis project Ga0307432, IMG submission 202158) | Salt marsh sediment microbial communities from the Plum Island Ecosystem LTER, Massachusetts, United States - WE1603-150 | ecosystem: Environmental > Aquatic > Marine > Intertidal zone >...
ACAACCCTGTTCTGCTCCACCTGAACATAGCCGAGGTTATAAGTTACTGAAAGTTGGATAGAAAACTATGAAGCCAGTACTGTGTCCAAATTGGTGTGTTTGTCAGATTGAGTAGTGGTTAATATACATTATCTTTCATTTGGTAATTCGCTTGATGTCCGGTACAGGTAGATTATCCTGATTGCCTCCACAAATTTGTTGTAATAAATGGGCTTGACTATATAACCGGCAACACCAAGCTTAAAGCTCTCGACCACATCTTGCTCCTCGGCGGTGGTTAGTACTACAACAGGAATCTTCTTTAGCGTGTTGTCGTCTTACATGACTTTTTTAGAAATTCGAGCCCATTCATCTTCGGCATACTCAAATCCAAAAGAATAACGCACGGCCTTTCATTACCCTCGCTTCCCACATCACACCGACAGGATAATCTTCAATGAACACTATTGGCTTTGATTTTTGCATCTTCCGTACCATTCTTCTGATTTTTGTCTGATTTGTCCCACAAGTGGGCGGTTAGTCCGGCCCCAAATTATGTGTTACTACCGGCCGTTTCACTTATTTCTAATACAAGATATCTGCCTAATTCATCAAATTGTTTTCGGCATTTATCCTGAAAAGGCAATAATCGTTGATATCTCTTTACCTTATCTGTATCTTTTATTTCTATAACTTGAATGCTATTTGGAAGTTTTTTCTTAATCTTGTGGAAGGCACCAATAAACAAGATGCCTTTTTCATCAGGTTCAAGTGTTTCATCTATTCTTTTAGCAATGAAAGCATCTCTTTTATTTAAGAGCACGGCCTTGACCACCTTATATTTTATGAATGCCATTATTTTCTGTGTGATTGATTTGGCCTGTGTTATAGCAAGTAATCTATCATATTCCTGTTTAACCAGCTTAAATTCTTCCGTTTTAACTAAAACAGCTCCTCTTTCAAGAAGCCTTGATACCAACTGATAATTTTTGCTTCCAGCTTTGGCGGTATCTTCGACAATTTTTTTGCCCACTTCGCCCTCACCAACCATTCCATCCTGATATATTTTTGTTCCATTGACATCCATAGAATCGAAGTAGTCTGATATAACACCCCAGAAAGCTTCAACTGTTTTTCTGTGTTCTTTCCAAATTTCTTCTCCTAAGTGCATAATGCCTCTGGTGGTTACGTCTTTTGCTATAGAGCCAAGGTCGGCGCTGGTATGTATAATAGGTACATAAATCAGTGTTCTCATAAGGATTCCTCTTATGTTGCTGCTGTCTCAGTCCGCTCCAACCTTTTCTTAAGCTCCTCATTGCGTTCCAACCTTCTTTTCAGGTCTTTGTTCTCTTGCTCAATGTCTGCTTTCTTTGCTTTTGTCGAAAGGTATGAATCCTGCTGCCACCAGTTTATGCCCATTTCCATAGCTTTGTCCACCGATGCAACTAACAGCCTTATTTTAATATTGAGAAGGTCGATATCAGCAATCTGAATTCTGATATCACCTGCGATGACAATTCCTTTATCCAGCACTCTTTCAAGGATATCAGCAAGATTGGTTGCCTCTGTGGCATGCATCATTTTTTGTTCAGCCATTGTTTATTCCTCGCTTCTATTATGCCAATTTCTTGGCCTTTATAATCAAATCTGCGGTTTTCTTACGCACGTTTGCAATGAAGCGGCAATTACTGCAGTCCGCACTTTTTTCATTATAATTCGGACAGCAAAGTAGTACATCCACTTCCTCCTGTAACTTCCGGGCAAATTCTGCCTTTTCTAAGACGTCCCTGGCACGATTGATCTTAGCTGTGATATCTTCGATCACCGGTTCTTGCTTTTGAAATGTTGGACAATTTATTTTGGCATCTTCTTTAAACATCGTTTCTCCTACATCAAATCTCCTAAAGGCCCTAAATTCAGGTTCAGCTCTTCATCTTTGAGGCCAAATATTTGTTTTAGCTCTTTCATTTTATTTTCCAACTTCATCAAAGTTTCACCCACCCTTTCCACTTCCTCCTCGGATAGAGAGCCTGCTTCTACTCTTCTCATAGCCTGTTTTTCTAACAATTTTCTTATCAACTCTATCAGCGTAAGCACTAATTTTGCCAAGCCCTTCTCCACGTTTTCAGGATTAGCATCAATCTTTTTAGGAAGCACATCCTGAGACTTTTCCATCTCTTCAACAAACTCTTCGGGAAAATCTGTCTCGACTACGCTGTTTAACGTCATATCTTATCAGCTCCTGCAAGATCCCTCTGTTGGATTACTTTACCAAACAAATCTTCTTGATTAGAATCTTTAAGCAAATCACTTTTCTTCGGTAAAATGACAAAGTTGTACGGAGGCCAAGGACCGCTGAACAGAGATTTCAAACCTGTATGAGGGTTTTTTATGTGCTCGAAAGCCTTTTTGAAATAGCCCTGCTTGTCTTTTTCAACAAGATAAACCGCATCCAGAAGCAAATCTTCGGTCTTTAGTTTTTTAAGTTTCTTTTCCGTGGCAAACTTACTGAAAAACATGTCCATAACATTAATATATTTATTTGCCTTCTTTTGAAACTCTTTTTCTAAGTTGTATTTTTCAAACTTATCCCTCATAAATCTTTTGTTAGACGAATCACTTGGTACAAACACTTTTTTGGAGCTTTTCTTGTAGGTATTGATTATATGCTCTTTTATTTTATCTGATGGCCAGATAACCTTTATGCCAAACTCAACCTTATCGCGAAGCCTGTCCAGGTTATCTCGAAAATCCTTATAGTAGCTTTGCATCAGGAAAAAAACACCATCTCTGCCATCAAAGACGGTATGGAACCTAACCGGCAAAACGGTGAAATGCTCCATTAGCCTTTCTATGACATCTTCGTGAGCTAAAATATCACTTTTGGTCATATTTTGTGCCGGCCTGGTAAATTCACTTACAACCGCCCCTATATCGCAAAAGGAAATGTTAAAAACACCAGACCCTTCTAATCCATATATTGATTCGGTTATCTGATCACTACAATCTATTATGCCATAAGTATATAGTTTCATAGCTATCTTGCCTCCTGCATAGGGCCGGTGATTGGCGCACCTCTTAGCTGCTCCATAGTTTCCACCGAGCTGAGCAAAACCTTCAATCCTAAATATATAAGGTCGACATCAGCTACAGAAATAACTGCATCGCCGGATATAACCACACCTTTATCTAAAACCCTGTCCAGAATTTCCAACAAGGTAACATCCTTGGATTTTGTTACAACGTTATACATTTTGCACCTTTTGTTTTGAAAGACCACAGAAGTTATATGGTGGCCAAGGGCCGGTACAATCTATGAAAAACCCTTTGTTTTCATAATGAACCTTTAAGGCATCGACCATATTGATGAAATCACTCACTTCATCTTCACTGACTAAAAATGCCGAATTTAAAATCATCTCATCGTCTCTCTCGGTCACTTCTTTCGGAAGCAGCTTATTTATGCGTGCCTCGAAACTTAATTCTTTCAACAAGTCGAAACTTTCTTGGCCAGATTCGTTGATTTTTCTGTTAACTACCTGTGCCAATAATTCGGTTTTTCCCCTTTTAAGAAAGAAAGCTTTGCCGGGAGAACAGCTGTTTATTTCGTTCTCGATTTTTAGAATTTCCGGTTCATCATTAATGGAGAAAGCCTTTAATTTTTCGGTATCGCAATAAATTTTGACTCCCCATTCTTCTTTGTTTTCTAATCTACCCAAAATCGCTTTAAATTCCTCCCCATATTCATTGAGCATCGCCTTTAGGCTATCATCTGTATTAAACAACGTTCCAAACTTGAAGGGGATTACGCATGTATTTGTCATAATCTGTTCTATTATTCTCTCGTGCAATGTTGCATTAGTTTTGACCCACTCTAAATCAGCCATACTCTTTTTCAGGCCCTCTTCGTCAAATTCTGATTGCTCAACTTTGCCGACAACCGCATAAAGCTCATTATGGCAAACAAAATAGAGGTTATTCTCCGATTCTTCTATTTCCTTTATTTTTGGCTCTCTATCTGCAACACAATACAAATAGGTAAGCTGTCCTTCTACTAGCATTTACTATACCTCTGATAACTTAGCTGGTTGCCATCGTGTGACCTTGACGTTCGTAAGATTCAACTTCCAGATTACTGTTTAACTTGACTTCATAGATGTTTCTGTCCTGCACTCTCGTAGGCAGACCGAGGGACTTCAAGAAAGAATTCTCTTCATAAACTTCTGCTTCTATGTACCACTGGTTGCTAACCTTTGTTACGCCGATAACCTTCACGTCCTTCACGTCAAGAGCCTTTTGCAGGAACTCTACAACAGTATCTTTAGCTTCTTTCATACCGGTCATTTTTTACATCTCCTTTTCTTCTGCATTTGTAATGGCATCCAACCGATCCAAAAGTTCTTTTTCCTTCCGGTCGAATTCTGCCTGACTTATTTCATCCAGTTCAAACTGCAACTGCAATCGCATAAGCTCCTCTTTTATAAGTCCAGTATCACTTAATTCCTTCTTGGCCATTTCGTTGAGCTTTTCCCCCAGCCAAACAACACCTTTTAGTGGTGCCAGCAGTATGCTATCAATTAAAAACATTAGTATTTTCCGGTCTCAATGGTTCGACTACGCTCACCATTGACACTGAGCGAAGTCGAAGTGTCAATTACGAGATTAACAAAATTAAATGGCGGCAGCGACCCTACATACTTGAAGTTCACTTTTTCGCCATATTTATCCTCAAGTTCCTGTACCTGGTGGTCAAAGTCAGCTTCCTTTTCTTTCTCTACTAAAAACGCAGCGTTAATAATCATTAAATCACCATACGGGTCATTAGTTTTGGCCTCCACGGCCAATGGCGAAAGAGTATTTAAGATGTCCTCTTTAACAATCTGTTTTTCCTGCTGTAAAGCTGCCTCGACCATTTCTCCTATCTCCATACGTTGATGATGCGTCTTTTCAGGAGGCAGCGGTGCGATTTTTTCTTTCAACACCCTTATATCCTCATACGTTTCCAGGATGTCTTTATAAACTACATCTTCCTTAAATATTGCTTTAACGCTGAGTTCAGTTTTATCCTTCATCTGATTTAGCAGTTCTCTGAATCTTTCATACTCTGCTTCCAATATCTTCATAACCTTTTTTTCGTCTTCAGTAACTGTTGCAAATCTCACAGGCAGAACAGTATGTTCAGCCATCACTGCCTCAATTGCCTTCTCATGGGTAAGTGAGTTTTCTCTTGAGATACGATATTTTTTGATCGGTGCATTGCTAACCAAAGCAGCTATATCATCGAAACAGATTGTGTATACCTCATCGCCTCGGCCCCCGATTCCCAGTGGGCCAAAGGACCGAGGTTGATTTGAGTCTATTACACAATAAATATACTTGCCTTGCTTTGTCGCTACATCCATCTCTATCTTTCCCATTCCTCTGGGTAAATCACAATGTTGACAAAGTTAAATACAGGCAATGGTCCTGCGTACATAAACTTTACTCCATCTTTGTATTCATCACTCAAATCATCCATGATATTGTCGAATTCCTTTTCTCTGCCTTTGTTTACTAAAAAAGCGGCGTTTATAAACATCTCATCGCCAACGGTCTTGTTGAGCTTGTGGTCAAAAGCTGTTATTCTTAATGCATCCACTACTTTATCAGCTTCCTGCTCTTTTTTCTTTTGCAAAGCCTTTTCAACCATCTTACCAACTTCTATTTTCAAGTGGGTGTTTTGTCCACTCCTATCGTTTGCAATCCTTTCCTTCAAGCTTTTGATTTCTCTATTGTCTTCGACAATCTCATCAAAGATAACATCCATATTTTTCCATATGCCTTTAACACCTAACTCAACTTTGTGGTCCATATTTGTTAGAACACTCTTGAACTCTCTATATCTTCTATCCAGTAGATTCCTTATCTCGTCGGCACTGGAGGCAATAGTGCCGAATCGCACCGGAAGCACACTGTCAAATTCTTTCATTACCTGCTCAATCACCTTTTGGTGGCCCAGCATATTCTCTCGACTCGTAGCAACTCTGGTCATAGGATAGTTACTTACCACTATGCTTAGGTCATCGTAACCGATAGTTAAAACCTCATCACTTCTTCGGCCGATACCGATGGGGCCAAAGTTTCTCTCTTGTTTTGTCTCGACAATACAGTAAATATATTTTCCTTCTCTTTCCATATCATCCTATCGTTGTAACTAACATCGCATTCTTTTCAAAAGCTTGTTCATTAAAATAGCAACCATCTGTTTCTTCCGTCTGGTTCGAAGCCCGGTAGTAATCAAGAAGTATTCTGTAAGCTCTGGTCGTATCATCGAACTTTTTCTCTATATCCGGAGTGTCGGGATTCTTATCCGGATGGAAGGTCAGTGCCAACCTGCGGTGGGCTTTTTTAATCTGGCTTGCGGTTATAAAATCATCTGTGAGCCCTAATTTCTTTCTGGCCCAATCTACTTCTTCGAATCGTGGTTTCTTTACCTCAAGGGTATAGAAGCTATATGGCGGAAGCGGACCCACACATCTGAAATTTAGCTTCTCCTCAAATCTGTTATTGACCTCATCTACTTTCTGCTCTAAATCCTTCTGCCTGTTACGGTCTATGAGAAAGGCAGTATTTAGCACCATTTTATCATCCATTAGGTCATGAGCTTTAAAATCCTCAGAAACTTTATTTAAAGCACTTTGTATCCGGTCAGCATATTCGGCCTTTCTCTTGTCTGAATGCTTCTTGACCAAAACACCTACTCTCATCTGGTCGTCCACAGTAACACCACCTTTTTTGCCTATAAGTGACTGTTTGAATTGCTTTATTTCGTCAGCCTCCGAAACTTCTTCTCGCAGAAATGAATTAAAATCATTCAATGTAGTCACGACATCCATTTCTATGCAGTTTTCTGACCTGGCAAGTATATCTTTAATTGTTTTATACCCTTTGGCTAAAATCTCTCTCACTTCTTCGTCACTGCCGGCAAATGTCCCAAGTCTCATAGGAATAATCGTATGTTCAGCCATCACTTGCTCGACTACCTGCTGGTGCCTGACAAGCAGTCTGGCTAAGGTGCCCTTGGGTATATGGCTGTAGTCGACTATTTCTGAATCGCTTACTGCCGCGGCTATATCCTGGAAGGAAATGGTATATGCACGGACAGAGGTTTCGTTGCTGCTTACAACCTCCGAAGAGCTTCGGAAAGGATAGATATCTTCAAAAGCTATGGTTTCATCAAGATCAAAAAATTCTTCGGTGTTGGAATTTATGACACCGTAAATGTATTTGCCTATCTTGTCCATAATATACCTTTCGGCTTTTCGCTCATTTTGCACCTTAGGGAAAGGTAAAGCCGTCCTTCCCCTAAGGCGCTTTATTAAAAAAAGCAAAGAAGAAGATTCATGTTTCCTAATCCGAGCTGGCGTCCTCAGGGCCCTGTGATTGCTGCGGCTCTTTAGGCTTTTCCTTGGCCTTCGGCTCTTGCTGTTGTGGCTTAGGTTCCTCTTTCTTGATAGTGGAACAGCACCAGCTACAGAGGTTTTTGATTTTCTCAATAATGCTCAACATTTTGAGAATCCCTTATGTCTTATTTACCATTTTGTTCTTTTAGCATTTTAATAGCTTCGTCAAAATGCTGTTTTGAAACTTTGAGTTCTCCGTCTGCACTTATTTTCTTTTTCGCTGAATTGTGCTCGATATATTCTCTTACTGCAAACATAGAAGCCTTTCGGCAGATAAACTCAATATCCGAGCCGACTCTGCTCTCGGTTTCTTTAGCCAGTCTCTTCAAATCAACATCTTTATCGAGAGGCTTATTTTTAGTATGTATCCTGAATATCTCTTCTCGGGTTTGCTCATCAGGCACAGGCAGCTCGAACAAAAGGTCGAATCTGCCACTTCGCAATATCGCAGGGTCAACTAAATCCAATCTGTTAGTCGCCGCTAAGACCACAACTCCTTTAAGCTCCTCAATCCCATCCATTTCGGTTAAGAATTGGCTTATTACTCTTTCTGTCACATGGGCGTCTGTCGAGCTTGAGCCCCTTCTTGGGATGAGACTATCTATTTCATCAAGGAAAAGTATTGTTGGCGCAGCGTGCTTTGCCTTTCTAAATGTCTCTCTCACGCCTCGTTCTGATTCGCCAACGTAACGGCTGATAAGCTGCGGTCCTTTGATGGAAATAAAGTTGACTCCGCTTTCGTTAGCAACTGCTTTGGCTAAAAGCGTCTTTCCTGTCCCAGGCTTGCCGTAGAGTAAAATTCCTTTAGGTGGGTTAGTGCCGGCTTCTCTAAAAACATCCGGATATTTGAGCGGCCATTCAATTGCCTCCTTGAGCTCCTGCTTGATATTCTCAAGTCCGCCCACGTCAGACCACTTTACATCCGGTACTTCGACAAATACTTCTCTAATTGCAGATGGCTCAATTTCTTTCATCGCCTCAAGGAAATTGTCCATCGTTATTTCTAATTCAAGCAAGGTCTCGTAAGGAATGTCCGACAATTCAAAGTCAATCTCCGGCAGGATTTTCCGCAGGGCCGACATAGCTGCTTCTCTTGCCAGTGCTTCCAAATCTGCTCCAACAAATCCGTGAGTGATTTCAGCTAATTTTTCAAGGCTGACATCTTTTGCTGAAGGCATGCCTCTTGTATGAATCTCTAATATCTCTAACCGGCCGTTTTTATCAGGTATAGGGATAGAGATTTCCCTGTCAAACCGTCCGGGCCTTCTCAAAGCCGGGTCTATGGTATTGGGAATATTTGTTGCCCCGATAACTATAACGTGCCCTCGAGACTCTAATCCATCCATTAAGGCCAAAAGCTGAGATACTACGCGCCTTTCGACCTGTTTTTCACTGCCCATATCTTCCCGCTTGGGTGCAATAGCATCTATCTCATCGATAAAGATTATGGCAGGGGCATGTTTCTGGGCATTTTCAAAGACACTGCGCAGCCGCGCTTCGGACTCACCGTAAAATTTACCCATAATCTCCGGGCCGGTTATGCTGGTAAAATAGGCATCGGTTTCATTGGCTACGGCACGGGCTGTCAATGTCTTTCCCGTGCCTGGCGGGCCGTACATAAAGACACCTTTAGGTGCCTCGATGCCGAGTCTGTCAAAAACTTCAGGATACTTCAGCGGCAGCTCAATCATCTCTCTGATTCTTCGGACTTGAGGGGCGAGGCCGCCTATGTCCTCGTATGATACCTTGGCTTTCTCAACCTTACCTCCTTTTGACTTTACTCGTATCAATGTATCAGGACTAACCAGGACCACTCCATCTGGAATCGTATCCTCGACCATAAAATCACAGGTTCTGGTGCCAAATAATCTTGCCCGTACTTTATCACCGCTGGTTAAAGGCAGTCCTTCTATAAGAGAACCAATGTACTTGACATCTTTATCCTTTTTAATTGCTCCTGCTGCAGTTAAAGGAGAAAGTGTAATTTTCTTGGCCGGCTTTCCTTCTACTTTTTGAACCGTTGCCTTTTCATTAAGCCCTATTTTAGCATTCTCTCTTGTAATGCCGTCTATTTGAATAATCTTTTTGCCTCTATCATCAGCATAACAGGGCATTGCCTTGGCGGCGGTTTTTCTTTTGCCTCCTATTTCTATTATTTGACCTACCTCCACGCCCAAACTTTTCATATCCTCAGGGTCTATCCTGGCGATAGCCCTTCCCGCATCTTTAGGCAAGGCCTCTTTTACTCTAAACTGTTTCATATCATCTGCCTTCGTATCAATTAAACAAGTAGCTCTTAAAGTCTTCTAACGCCTGCAATCCTTTGATTTCTCGAGCATGTGAGGCAATAACAGTTGTTTTTAATCCGTTAAATTTCATTCTTATCTGGTTTATATATTTGTCCTGTTCTTTTCTTTTTTCTCTACAAAACTGACAACCATCGGACTGTAAGACATTATTTATCACTAATTGCCTGACCTTTATCCCATATTTGTCCAAGCTATTTACCAATCTCTGCGTTTCCAAAATCGCCATATCTTCCGGCGTTGTAACAGCTATAAACTCACTTCTGGCTGGGTCGCGAAGCAGGCTTTCTATCCTCTTTACCGTCTTTTTCATAGTCAGCAGAAAGTCATCGCCTTGGTCAGGACTATATTTGCCGGCAAATGTCTCGACCATATACCTGTACTTCCATCTCATCTTTGCCATAACCTTAACCCAGCCGTCTAACAACCTGGGGGAGGTTAGAAGCCGCAAGGCATGACCAGTAGGTGCAGTATCTACCACATATTTGTCGAAGCTTGCTTCGTCTACCAGATCTACCATCGTCTTAAAACCCATTACCTCATCCATCCCTGGGATAGGCAACGCAAAGACCGAATCAATATCTTCAGCATCCAGGTTAGTGCCTGTTTCAACGATTTTCTTGATATCGTCTTCGTGTTCTATTTTGAATTTCGAAAGAGCACTTTGTGCATTCACTTCGAGAGCACTTAAATTCTTTATTCCCTTTATCTGTCTTGGCTGGTCACCAAGTTTTTGTCCTAAGCTGTCAGCGAGCGAATGGGCCGGGTCGGTTGAAAGAATCAGTGTCCTGAAATCCGTCGCTAAATAAAGGGCTGTGCTCGAAGAGCAGGTTGTCTTTCCTACGCCGCCTTTCCCACCAAAAAGGATTAATTTCAGTGGAGGTTCTTTTAGCCCTTTTAAGGCCATTTACTTTTTCACCTTGATATCTAAGATGCCGTTGTTATAAGAAGAGGTCATTGTATCCGCTTGGACTTTTGCCGGCAGTAAGACTTCTTTGTGGTATTTTCTGTCTCCTGTTTGTGCTGAGATATCAAGAATGTCCTCTTTTAAATCCAGCTTTATGTCTTCCTGATTAACACCCGGCATTTCGGCGTAGATTCGAACCTCTTCATCTTCATCGAAGACGTCTGTAATGGGCTCTCTTTCTTCCTCGACTTTAGGTCCTTCGGGAGTCTTTTTCACATTTCCAAACGACTCAACTACAGGTTTGCCGCCTACCGCTGTCTTTATGGAGACGCCGAACACGCCTTTCATACCTTCTTTGAGGTTACTTAAGTCAATCTCGCCTTCTTTACTAACTTCACCGCCCGCTTCTTTTAACTTAGCTGCCATATCAACCAGGTTACCTATACCATCCAATAGTCCTCCCAGACCCAAGCTTAATTTGCCTATGCCCAAATCGATATTCAGCCCTTCATTTTCTTTATCTTTTTTCTTTTTTTCTTCTGTCATTGACGAATCTCCTTTTCTTATTATCTTATTTTTGCTTCTACTCGCTCTAATCTGCTCTTCAAGGTTTTATTTTCTTTCTCTAACCTTGCCTCTTTTGCATCTGAGGAAATATAAGAATCTTTTGCTTCTGAAGAAAGGTAAGGGTCCTGCTGCCACCAGTTTATTCCCATCTCCATCGCCTTATCAACAGAGGCAACCAAAAGGCGTATCTTAATATTGAGCAGGTCAACATCGGCAATCTGAATCTTAATATCTCCGGCAATAACAATACCTTTATCCAATACCCTCTCTAATATATCAGCAAGGTTGGTCGCCTGGGTGGCATGCATCATTTTTTGGTCAGCCATTCTTTAATACCTCTTGTTCTTATTCTGCTGTTGCGACTTCCTCTTGTCGTGCATAAGAAGTCACTTCCAGGGTATCGGTCAGTTTAATCTCATAAGTGTTTCTATCCTGGACTCTGCTGGGTAGGCCTAAAGATTTAATAAATGAGCTCTCTTCATAAATCTCGGCTTCACCTACCCATCCATCCTCGGATTTCGTTATTTCTATTACTTTTGCGTCCGTACCAAAAGTCTTCACAAAAAAGTCTTTGATTGCCTCACGTACTTCTTCTATTTTCATAATACAACTCCTGATAATCTATTTTGTGACCACGCCTTTACCTCTGCATACAAGACAGGGAAGGTTGCTTCCCTTTTCTCTGCCCTTGCCTTTACAGGTAGGACACATATCAACTTTATCAGTCTGTATGCTCACGACCCCTTTACCACCACAAACAATACAGGTAAGGTCGGTGTTTAAATGTGATTTTCCCGACCCATTACAATAAGCACATATAACAGCCGGGGATTGAACCTCTACAATTGCCGCGCCTAAACACACTGAGCACTTAGTACTTTTCCTGGAGGGCATAAATCCTTTCCCGCTACAGAATCCACATTTGTATACATTTTTATTTAGAACTTGACCTTTTTTGCCCGCCTTTTTACTTTTGAAGTCAAACGTTGTCCATTCCATTTACTGTATTCTCCTGAGTCTCTAATCTCGCTTAGTTTAATAACTTAGAGCTATCGTCTTAAATTCTTTTTTTGCCCCATTTGTTTGAGCGAATGCGCGTCCTGAAGAGCTTGTGCCTTTCCCAGCTTCCGAGGTAACCTCCGCTTCTTTTATCTTGCTCATCTCGTGCTCAATTTCTTCGAGCCGTTTGCGGATACTATCTTTCCTCATGGATAATTTTCTGTCTTCCTTCAGAAGTCTTTCTTTTTCTTTGTCGAGCATATACAAATCTAAATATGTCGAGCTTTGGACCCTGGGGATAGAGCGTTTCTTTCTGCTCTGCATAGTCCCTGCTCCGTGGATTCCTTTCAGGCTATTAACATCCTTCATGATTAACCCCTTTAATAAGAAACTTATAGTCTATCTTGTAGAACTTTTGGCCGAAACCAGAATGTTCTTCTTTTTGCTTGCTCCTGTAATCTTCAGCTCAACTAACTGGCCTTCCTTAAGCTGAGCCGCTCGCTGAATGTTATTCGGGAGCTTGATCTTTCCACCTTTATCTACTTTCGAAAATGCTCGCATAAGTGTCATTTGACTATCCTCTCATATTGCTCTTTTTGTCAGCTGGATACCCCAGCCAGACTTTCACTTTCCTTTTTCTCTTTCTTGACATCAACTGTCTCAATAGCAGCTGTACTCTGCGCAGCTTTCTCTGCGACATCAATTGTCTTTCCTATGCCAAGCTCTTTGGCGACAAGCTCTCTTACTATTTCTTTAACCCTATCCTGATTTGTCTTTGAGCCGACCCGGCTTGTCTCTGATGCCAGAATATCCTGACACATCTGCATAAATGCGCTGCTTGATTTGGAGGGAGTCAGTTTTTGAACCTTGAGCGTCTTTGCAATCATAATGCAGCCGCGAACAGTTGGTGCAAACTCGCACCTTCCGGATTCCCTCAGGCCCCTTACGATGTTCACTATTATCTGACAGTCTTGTTTGGTTAATCTGGCTTTGGCCAAGGTTATAGCCAGTTCGGTATCGTAGTCAAAGTGGTCTAAATCCATAGTTATCATCCTGTCCCTTAAAGCATCCTGGCTTCTGTGAACACCAGCGTATTCCTCAGGGTTGCTCGTAAAAATAGCGGTAAAATCAGGGTCAACCTTTAAATACGGCTGCTCACCGCCACGTCCGACCGGCAAATCCATCATCTTCTCCTGCAAGATTGACAAAAGGATATTGTTTGCCTCAGGCCGAGAACGTGTAAATTCGTCGTATATCAAGGTAAATCCGTATTTGCAGGCAACGGTCAGGCGGTTATCCACCCAGCGTTTGACCATGTCCTCTTCAGTTTTTAATACCCTTGAGATAAAACGGTCCACAACTTTTCTGATTCTGTAGCCATGCTCACCACCGACTAAATCAGACGTTGTGAACTCTTCGTCTCCGTGAATCATTACCACCGGCCTTTCAATCCTGCTTGCCAGGTGCATAGCCAGTGTTGTCTTGCCGGTACCGGAAGGCCCCCTAAAGTGAACTGGAAAGCCCGCCTTAATATAGGAAAGGGCCCTGTTGGTAATATCCTTTATGTACTTTGTCTCCACAAAATCGGACAAAGGTCTCGGCTCTAATACTGTTGTCATTTCGTCAATCATTTCTATTGACCTCCTGTCTTCTAAAATTTTCGTTTAGTTTATCCGCTTAATCTGCGTAATCCGTGATTTCTTTTTCCTTATGGCAGCGACTGCCACCACTTAAACTTTTCACCTAATTTTCCCCAGATTTTACGTGCCTTTTCTAACTCCGCTGTTATTTTCTTTTCTCTGTTTCTAAAGTCTTGCCTGAGGGACTTAAATTTAGTCAGCGCTTCGGCCCTCTTTTTGAAAAAGTTTTTTATAGGAGAATCCAATCTTGTCATTTCCTCTACCTCGAAGCAACTCCTTTACCTTTGCACTTAAGACAGGGCATTCCGCTATCAATTGCCGCGCCTGTACCATTACATTCGGGACACTGGATAGTTTCACCTTTCGGAGCTGTAACCATGCCTTTGCCTCCACAGACGGTGCAGGTAATTCGGCTGTCATGATAGACACCGGTACCTTTACAGAAAGCACATTTAATTGCCGGCTCTTGAACTTCAACTTTACCTGTTCCGTCGCAAACCTGGCAGACGGCAAGCTCACTTAATAGGTCAAAGGGGTCTTTACCCGAACCTTTACAAAAAGCGCACGTTATCTCAGGTCTGACAGATGTTATCTGGCTCATAATTAATACCTCCCTGAATTTGTATTTACCCCCGCGTCTTCCTGTCGGAAGACAGGAGCGGGGGTTTATACTTCCCTGGATTTTTCGCCAACCACAGTTCAGCGCTACTCCCGTCATTGCGAGCGCAGCGAAGCAATCTCAAAACATATCGGATAAGATTGCCACGCCAACCTTTGGTTGGCTCGCAATGACAAACGCTTAGACACCAGCGTGAGCCTTTTGCCTGCTGCTTTTGCCCTTTGTTGAGGTCTTCTTTTTGCCTTGTGCCTTGCGTGTTGCCTGCTTAACTGTGGTTACTTTTTCTCCAGCGTCAATATTAGGCATCATAAAGCCAGCTTTTCTTGACTTGGCCATCGTAGCAGACATGCTTTTCCAGGTCTTCCCTGCCTGTGTCATGTCGGAGCTATATTCTTTCAAGAGCTTTTGAGTTTCCTTAACGATACCCATTACATAGTTATTCAGTTCCTTTTTGAGCTCCTCGCTCATATCAGCATGCGCCTTGTTGAATTCCTTAAGCTTGTTCGCAACATAAATCTCGATTTCTTTTACTTCCTTAGCCAGTTGATTTTTAAGCTCCTTTGACATCTTGCTACGGTCGGCCTGAAAACCACTTATCATTGAACCCACATCCTCAGTCAGACTCGTAACAAAATTGGATAAACTCTTTGCCTGTTCCTTGCTCATCTGTGTGTGGTTTCTTCGGAACCCTTGCAGGAAGCTTTGTACATTCTTTGACAGCCTATTCACAAAACCAACTAAATCCTTCGCCTGTTCCACCGCCATCTTTTTTCTGTCGCGTTCAAAGCCTTTTAAGGTCTTATGGGTATCGGCCACTAAGCTGCCCAGTGCCTTTACCCGAACATCATGGGAAGTAATGATGTTCTCCGCGAGCTTCTTCATGTCCTCAGCTACTGTCATTACCATTTTTAATTCTCCTTTCAAAACATTTTCAAAGTTCAAATTTTCTGTAAAACACCTAAATTACCATTACTAAACGTTGTTGCCTTCGGCGTTTCTGAGATTGGTATACTTTCAGTCCTTCCAGACTGGCCGATGGCGCTTATTATGCCCTCAACTTGAGTTATTTCGCCTTTGTCGTTAAAAACGGGCTCACCTCTATCCATAACATAACGCAGTGTCCCATCCTTATGAATGATGCGATATTCAATTTCAAATGAAGTCCCCGAATTCTTACACTCGACAAAAGCATCGAAAACTCGCTGCCGGTCATCAGGATGAATCATATTTGCCCAATGCTGCCTGTCAGCCAATATCTCATTAGCGTCATAGCCGCTTAATTCTTCAATTTTTCCGGCAAAACAAATAATCTCCGGCTTCTCCGAAGGCAAGGCAACGTAAGGAATTTTGCCGATAGTATCAACAAATCGGCGAAGCTCCTTATTCAACCGTTCTAAAACGTATTCGATTTTCGCCTCGTGCATATTCTTTTTATACTTCTAAATGTATTTGTCGCTCCGACTTTTTAGAGCTGCTGACGCCAGTATTTATATTCAATACATCAATGAAGTTTTCTAACTGAGTATCACGTGAATCGATAGAGTCTATTGGGGCGCCCTCAAGCCTATGTGGTGGGAGACTATCAAGCTTGGCTTTCTCTGTTTCTTCCAGGCCAAATCTTTTTCCTCTGAGAAACTTGTAAATGCTATCAGCTTTATTGCTAACATATTTACTCAATCGGTATTTCAGGGTATCGCTCGTCCCGCTAAGAGCTTCGTCAAGCTCTTTTAGTCTCTTTTTGATGTGGGTTTCCATTTCTTTTATTTCTTTATCAACTTTTTCTTCGAACGTCTGGTTCTTCTCAAAACGGGTCAACAGTAAACAAACTTGCTTCGCCAAAGTCTTAACAAAGGCAGCAAAATCCACTAAAGTTTTTGTTTGCTCCCGAGTCATATGTTTATGCTCTTTATGAAAATAAAACCTTGTGAGCATATTATTTAGGTCCATGGTTAAATCCTTTACGAAATTCTCAATTCTTTCCGCCTGCTTATCAGCTTTTCTCCCTTTTTCCGATTGCTCCAAAGCCTTTTGCGTGTTGGCTACTAAAATGCCCAGCGTTTTTGCCTGCAGTTCATAGAAAGTTATAATATTATCTATAATACCCCTCATATGCTTTTTTAGACACTTGCCCTAACCACTGCATGTGAATCATCTTTTCTTTTAGCCATTTTCTCTTGTATGGCCTGCCAGTTTTTTACAGCCTCTGAACGCTCTTTCTTAAAACTGCCGAGCATTTTTCTGACTTCTCTGCGTCTTTCTTCTTTCTGAGCTATCCGATCTGTATGGTATAACTTAAATCTTTTGAGCATTGCCTTAAAATCCCCTATTCTCAGTTCTTCTCTCTTGGCTAAAAGGTCTCTGAGCATTTTCGAAGTTTGCTTCTGGCCTTGTTGAAATTCTTTCAACTTCGAAGTAACTTTATCTTTGCTTTCATTCTGTTTGGCGAGGATATCTTTAATCACAGTTTGCAGTTCATCGACCTTTTGGGCCTGACCTTCGCTAAGAGCGTCTTTGAAGTCTCTCAGGCCTTGCCTTAATTGCTGCACCAGCTTTGTTTGTTCGCCAAGATATTTCTGAGAAAGCTGCCTTACTTCCTGTTCACTTTGGTCTAAATGTGATGAAATAACACCCATCATCCGGTCAAAATCTTTCTTCCGCAGAGACTCATTCTTGGCGAGGGTTTCTCTCAACTGGCTATTGATTTTTTCCCGTTCTTCTCTCGTAGCGAGAATAGAGTCCTGAAAATCCTGAAAAATCTGACCGGTGGCATCGAAAAACGCTTCAATACTTTGTATTCTACTTTCGTATGAAGATATGATGCTCTCAAGGATATTTTCTTTATCAGCAGCTAAAAGCGTTGTCATAATTTTCCTTTTGGTAAGAACCCGCGTGCAAAAAAGAGGTTTTTCTTGGCGAGTCATGCTTCAAATGAGCAGATGATTTACGCCAGTCCGAAGGCCGTCTGCGAATTTGACCCCGCTTCTTGCTTTCGCAAGAAAGCAGCGGGGTTAATTCGGGCATACAATTTATGTTCGCTTCGCTCCATAAATCGTGCCCTCACTAAGGATGGCTCGGCAAGAATCCTCTGTTAGGCTGGGAATTTCGTTCCCTACAGTTCCTTAGGCCGCCGTTGCGGTCAGACCTATTGCCTCGGCGTATTTCAAATAGGTCTCAACCGATGCAACAACCACTCTGGCCTCGATGGCAAGCAGCTCAATACCCACCAAAGAAAGTCTTACCCAGGCATCAATTACGACGCCCTTGTCCAGGATTCGGTCAATCACTTCGACCAGACTGCTGGAACCAATTGCTTTTTCTACTGCCATTTTGATTCTCCTTTCGTTCCGCTTTCGCCTGCTGCCTCGACTTGCGTCGAGAGACGCAGAGGCAAGCAGAAACTAAATTAGATAGAAATATAAAAAAACGCACGCTACGTACGTGCGTTTGAACTTAACTGGCTTATATCCACACCGGAGACCACAACTGGGTAGGTGACGATTCTATTATTATTTACTGCCTTCTTATTGAATATGGTACGTTTGTTGGCGAGCCCCATTTCAAGTCCCCATTTAAAATCCCTTTTTTAGTTACATCAGTCGAGAAGGAAAAAGTCGCCGCTTACCAAAAGGCCATATCTGCAAGGCAGCTTTTCTCGGACTTTAATGTCAATATTATGTTGCTGCTTCGGTATTATTGCAGATAAGATTGAGGAGCTTTTACCTGCCTTTAGACTAACCTAAAGATAGGTAAACCGGGGGAAAGTATGAGTAGTTAAAGGCGATTTGGGCAATTAAAGTGGTTGAATGGTATCCCTTTTAAAAGATTGGATTTTATTAGTGAGAGATTTCGGCTTTTTCAATACTGATAACTACCTTTACCACCAAAATCGTGGCAGCAAGCAAGGGTATATCCAAAGGAGGGTTGCGTGATAACCAATGGATATATGAAGACTCCTTTGGATGACATCGGATGATTAATGACTTTGTCGTTAAGCGTAAATTTTTCTGACTAAACAGTTGTTAAGCCCTGGCGGATTGCGTACTTGGTCAAATCCGCAAGGTTATCAATGTTTGTCTTTTCCATAATCTGCCTGCGATTTGCTTCGATAGTCTTGGCACTCAAGCCCAGTTGTGAAGCAATTTGCTTTGCTGATTTGCCATCGACCAAATGCTGAAGGACCTGCCGCTCTCTTGGGGTAAAGGTTTCAGAAAGACGGCCGCCAACGGCAAAAGTGCCGTCTTTTATAACGCCTTCGAAAACGGTGCTGACAATCTGCGGACTCAAGTAAGAGCGGCCGGCAACCACCGTATTGATGGCTTGAATCAAATCGTCTAACACGCATTCCTTGAGCATGTATCCCGATGCACCTGCTTTGACCATATCCAGTACAAACTCTCGCTTGGCATGTATCGACAAAGCTAATACTTTAACTTCTGGCAGTTCACTCTTAATTTGATGCGTTGCCTCAATGCCGTTCAATACCGGCATAGTTACATCCATAAGAACCACATCAGGTCGAAGCTCACGGGCCATTTCTACTGCGGCCAACCCATTATCAGCCTCACCGACCACTTCCATATTACTTTGTTTTTCAATCAGGGCGGTGATACCCTGCCGCAAAATTCCATGATTATCCACCACCAAAATTCTTATACTCATAATAGACCCACTATCGAATCAGCTTTTCCACATTTCTTCCATATTTTATCGGTGCTACTAATGTAATCCGTGTACCCTCCCCGGGTTTGGATTCAATCTCTACACTGCCACCAAGATAGCTTAATCTCTCACGAATACTGAAAAGCCCGAAACCAGCCGTTTTGCCCGAACCAAATCCCTCTATGGACGGTTTGAATCCGACCCCATCATCGCTAACATTAATGCGTATGTTGTCGTTATCTTTGCAAATGGAAACCTTTACATGCTGAGCTTGAGCGTGTTTGACAACATTAATCAATAATTCCCGCACTGCTCGGTACAGAATAGCACAGACATCACCGTCTAATGGCTTGGCTTGAGCATCATCTTCGAATTCGGTCTTAATCCCGTGTTTTTGCTGAATTTCCTCGTTAAGATATTCTCGCACCGCAGCTTCAAGACCCAGCTCATACAACGTGGGAGAACCCAAATCAAAGGTCAAAGACCGCATATCACCAATTATCCGGTTGAGATGTTTATAGATTTCATCCAGCGGTTCCACCAATTCTCCTAGCAAACCTTTATCCCGTAATTCACCTAAATTGATTTTGAACAAAATCAGATTTTGTGTAACCTGGTCATGCAATTCGATTGCAAGACGCTTGCGTTCGCGCTCTTCGGTTAATGACATTTCTGAAGTAAGGTCTCGAAGTCGTTTTTGATAAGCCAGCAGTCTTTTTTGAGCCCGTCTTTGTGCGGTGATGTCCCAGAAAATACCCAATATCCCTGCAACATTACCTTCTTTATCTCTAACAGGTGTCTTGATAGTATGGACAATTACTTCTCGTCCGTCCTGAATATATTTCTCATTGATATCTTCTGTTTTGCCGGATTTCATAATCCTTCTGTCGTCGGCTCTGTATTTTTCAGCTAATTCCTTTGGGAAGAAATCATAACCTGTCTTCCCGACAATTTCATGGGCTTTAATCTTTAAATCTCTGGCGTAATTCTCATTGCAGGATATATAGACTGAGTTCTCATCTTTAAGGAAAACCTTTTGAGGAAGGTTCTCGAGAAGCGTCCTATACTCACTCTCAGACGCCTTCAGTTTCTTCTTTGCCTTTTTGCGCTCGGCGATTCTTCCTAATCGCTCAGCAATACCTTCTATTAATTCTCTCTCTTCATTTGAGAATGGGCCTTCGTCAATCTCCGGTCTTTTTTCTAGGTAATAAACTTCAAGAGCACCGGTTTTCTTTCCTTCTACCACAATATCAGCTGACTGTTTCCATTCGGTTAATTTGAAGTTATCTGTCTTAAACTCCCTGTCCTCAAAAACTATCCTTGCACAAGTAATATCCGGATATTGCCATGCGGGCGGGAGCAGATCCATCATCCTCCGGAATATTCCTTCCAATGAGATATTGGGTTCCTCGACTATCCTGGAGAGTCCGTAGAGGCAGTTGAGTTCTTTGGCCCTTTCTCCAAGGTTATGCGCTGTTCTTTCCAGCACTTCCTCCGCCTTCTTGTGCTCGGTGCTTTCAACAAGCTGCCACTTAGCTTTCTGTCTGATAAGACTGGATTGATGGCTGTTAACCACATCTATAATTTCTGATGCACCGCATTCATCAATACAATAGCTGCAAATGGCGATTATTTGGTACTTGCCAATCGCCTTATTTACCTGTTTTTCATAGTCGGCAAACTCTTTCCGAACTCCTTTCTCAAACCCGCTCCCATTGCCTGTCACCCTCATACCGGCAAAACCAGAAGCCAGGGCTCGATTGAGCTGGTCAACCCATGCGTTAAGAACTCTTTGCAGGTCAAAAGTACCGTCTTTAAGGTACCATTCTGAATCAGGTATGATTCGAACCTGTCTTTTTTCCAGATACTGGTCAAAGTCAGACACAGATTTCCTTAATGTGTCTTCGGCCTCTTTTACACTAAGCGGCTCTGAAATGACCCACATACAGAACTCATTGCTTTCTAATCCTGCTCTGAAGTAGGGTACCAGAATATCAATTAAATCTTGTTTGGTCTCGTAAAACAGACAAAGATGTGTCCCCCAGGGAACGTCACCTAAGATGTCAATTCCAGTTCTTCTGCCGGATTGTTGCCTTCTGCTTAGCATCCTTGCCCTTGCAAAGAACCTTGTTAATAAAAATTGGCCGGGTTATTTTCTTAAAGAAGGGGCTTTGCAAATGTATAACAGCTCGAGTAGAACATTTTAGGGGAACTGCAAAAAATCTGCCGACCTGCTGCGCCAAGTGCACAGCACGGCGAGTGGATTTCCCCTTCTATGTGCCCCCAAGTGCCGCCCCAAAGTTGCCCCCTTTTTAGCACATAGGTAACTGTTAAATAGCAATATACCTATTCCTTGTCACATTTATTCCCGGTTACACAATATATCGGATTATATGGATTATATGGATTGGAAAGAGTAGGTCAAATAAAAATTTCCATTAAAATTGGGTGGCCAAGGGACATCGTATCCCCCTGACGAGGATAAGATGTATGGCTTGGGATCAGAATCAGAAGGTAAGGAATATTTGAAAGGGCGGGGGCCATCCCATGCTGGCAACGTCCGATAAGAAAAGAAACTTGAAAAAATATTATCAAATACTCGGCCTTTGCCATCCATACTGATTTGAGCACCTGCATTCAGCAATATCTTTGTAAAATCTATCGAGGTAAACTGGCTGCCCTGGTCCGTATTAAAAATGTTAGGCTTGCCCAAACTCAATGCCAGCTCCAATGCCGAAATGCAAAACTCTGATTCCAATGTTATAGATACTTCCCAGCTAAGGGCCTGTCCGAATAACCTGGTCGTTATGAGGCCGAGCGAAAAGTCCGATCGGGCTTTGCAGCCAGCCGCAATAGACTGAGTTATTAGGATAGGCTCTAAGACCGGGATGACTGACACCAAAATGACACTTTTTGGTGATTTTTGCCAAATTGCTCCTCGGAAGAGTTGACAGACAATATGGAAAGTTGTTATATGTCAAGAAGTTATGAACTTTTGCGCCCGTAGCTCAATTGGATAGAGTCGCGGACTTCGAATCCGAAGGTTGCAGGTTCGAGTCCTGCCGGGCGCGGTAGCGGACGGCAGGTCTCGAACCTCAAAAAGGTGTGGAAAAAGGATTTTTCCACGTCGTCGGGGTGACAGGCAGCATCGCTGCCGCCAGAGGGGCTTCAACCCCTATGGAAATTTGCTTTGCAAATTTAGGTTCTAGGCCGAAGGCCGGAGTCCTGCAGGGCGTGTTGGATATTTACCCCGTGAGATATGCTAACTATCTCACCGGGGTCGTTTAGCCCCGACACCTGTGG